>ENA-UEPL01000647-UEPL01000647.1-human-gut-metagenome-genome-assembly--contig:-NODE-647-length-31038-cov-4.664320_pt1 | contig 31038 bp, 19 predicted proteins | sample MGYA00242896_ERZ507908 | MGnify/ENA primary metagenome ERZ507908 (study PRJEB26167, sample SAMN06115518) | human gut metagenome | host: Homo sapiens | place: China:Chongqing | collected 2015-08-20...
AAATAACGAGGTGCTTAAAAATTTCACGTTTTATATGTCTAACCTTTCAAGCGCGGGCAGGGTTGCAGGGCAGGGGGTATCCGCTGCGGCGAGCCTTATAATGTTTTTACCGAATCTTATTTTATTCATTATTTGTCAGTCAAGGGTCATGAACACAATGTCTCATTCCGGAATCAAATAAAGGAGCTATGCGGAACATGGTGAAAAAAGCTGTCGCAATTATTATTACTTTACTTTCTTTATCTGTTTTCTGCTCCGCAGGCTTAACGGTGTTTGCCGCTGAAAACACAACCTATACATATACGCTTTCGGTAGACGACAACTGGATAAGAACACAGGACGCTTACCGTTCAGGCTCGGTGTATTTCAGAAATGAGGGGCTTTCAACCCCAAAGGACATATTTTACAAAAAAGGCTGTCTTTATGTTGCCGACAGCGGCAACGGCAGAGTTATAAAGCGTGATTTATCTCACGAGACACAGACGGTCATAGGCGAGGGAATCCTTGTAAATCCTACCGGTATATTTGTTTGTGACGACCTGTCGCTCTATGTTGCCGATCCCGATATTCCGGCTATAGTTCATTTTTCCGCAGAAGGCGCGGAGTTGGGACGCATTATCCGACCCGACAGCTATCTTTTCAACGAGCAAACGGTTTATCAGCCCAAAAATGTTATAGTGACTTCCCAGGGAAATATATTTGCCGTGGGGCAAGGCTCGTACCAGGGACTTATGCAGTTTGACCGAAACGGAGTATTTCAGGGCTTTTTTGCGGCAAATAAGCGTGACCTTACATTTTTGGAGACTGTTCAGGAGCTGATACTTTCCGATGAACAAAAGGATCAGCAGCTGAGCCGTTTCCCGCGCTCCGTAGAAAACATCGATCTTGCCGATAAGGACACGGTTTTAAGCGTTACCCAGGCGGATAGTCAGAAATCCGATTCTTCAAAAATGCAGAATTATTTAAAGCTGCATAATATGAACGGCGTAAATATAATGTCCGCAGGTTCTTCTATGAGCGAGGAATGGAATTTTACCGATGTTGCTTACGGAATATACGATAATATTTATGCCCTTACGGCTACCGGGCTTATATATGAATATGACAAAGCCGGAAATCTGCTTTTCTCATTCGGCGGGCGCGCGGTATCATCGGACAGAATGGGACTTTTCACCTCCGCCGCAGCGATAACGGTGGATGAAAACGGTATTATTTACGTTCTCGATTCCGAGCGCGGACGGGTTCAGACCTTTTTCCCTACGGAATTTGCTACTGTGACCCACCGCGCCATATATGAGCTTTCCGAGGGAAATTACGAAAGCAGCGGGGAAATATGGGCTTCGGTTCTAAGGCTTAACGGAAACTCGGATATTGCGCATTTGGGCTACGGAAAGGCATTGCTTTATCAGGGAGAATATTCCGAGGCAATGGAACATTTTAAAATTTGCAAAAATAAAAAATATTACTCGCAGGCATTTTGGGAGATACGCAACGAGTGGATGAATAAATATATGTCGTATATTTTAGTCGGTATTGCCGCCGCGGCAATAATTACAAGTCTGCTTGGTTTGCTGCGGAAAAGGGGTATACTTGCAAAAGCCAAAAGCAGGCGCAGCCGCCCGGTAATTCTTAAAATGATGACCCACCCGATAGATACCTTTTACTATCTGCGCTCGGGCAAATACGGCAGCGTATATTCGGCCACGGGAGTTTATCTGCTTACATTTTTTGTGTTCGTTTGCGATATGTATCTGCCGAGTTACCTTTTTCGCCGAACGGATATAATCGCAATCCCGATTTTCTCGATTCCGCTTATATTCTTTGTGCCGTTGGCGCTTCTGCTTTTCGGGAATAAAATGATTTCCTCAATATGCGAGGGCGAGGGCAGCTTTAAGAACATTTATATTACCACCGCTTATGCCTTTGCACCGTATATTCTGCTTACGCCGTTCGGCATAGCGGCTTCATATATTCTCTCGCTCAACGAGCAGTTTATAATTACGCTTATCGGCTTTACGGCAATCGTATGGACCGGCGTGCTCCTGTTTACGGAAATTATGCAGACGCATAATTATACGTTCTCGGAAACGGTTAAAAACGTGATTTTAATTTTGTTTTTTATGATAATGGCGGTTATTACCCTTACCATTCTTTACCTCATCTGGACGCAGGTATTCGGATATTTGTATGACCTTTTCGGGGAGCTTGAATATAATTTATTCCGAAAATAAATAAAGGAAAAGGATATTATGAAGCATTCTTTAATAAAAAAAATCATTTCCGTTTTTTTCGCGGTTTCTGTTATTTCGGGTATGCTTTTCGGCACATTTTCGGTAAATGCCGCCGCAACGGACGATTGGTATGACGCGTCCGACCTGCGTGCGGTTCAGGTAAACAGCAACGATGTGACTTTGCTTACCTACGTGAGGAGCTCGTTTGAAAGGCTGAAAATTTCGTTTCCGGTTTCCGGCGGGTTCAGATTTTATGCACAAAATTATGAGGGATATTTTTATCCCGATTCTCTTCAAAAGATCAAAAGCGAGGCCACGCAGAGCAGCACGAGGTTTTACGGTGCGGATAATAGGGACATAAGCATTGTAATAAACCGCAATACAACGCCGTGGAGAATGGAAATATATAATTCCGACGGACTTGTATATGAAATTACCGGTTCGCAGATACGGTTTAAAAAATCGGGAAATGCCTTTAAGGAAGTGGAACTGCGGGGAAGTATAAAAAACGATGAACTGATGTACGGCATGGGCGAGTTGTTTGACGGGCTTTACCTTAACGGTACGGTTCACACACTTTGGAACAGCGATTGCTGGAGCGATGAGGAAAGCACATACAAGAGCATACCGATTCTTCACAGCACCGAGGGCTATATGCTTTATTTTAACTCATCATATAAAGCTGTGGCGGATATAGGCGCTGCAAAGGCGGATAAATACGACCTGCATTTTTACGGTCCCGTTTTTGATATGTATTTTTGGGCAGGCACGCCCACCGAAAATATTTCGGCTTATTCGGCGCTTACAGGCACTCCGGCTTTACAGCCGAAGTGGGCGTTCCGTTATTGGGGCGGCGCGGCGTCTTCGCTTTGGGAATCGGGCGGGAAGGATAACGCCTGTAATATTTTAAAAGAAAAGCTTGCGGGCTATAAGGCCCTCGGAATAAATAATCTTGCGGCTATGTACGGCGAAAATACGCTTGATAATATTCCCGCGGCTTACAGTCTTCTGAACGCGAACAATATTAAAATGCTCGGTTGGTGCAATCCATTTTTAACGCTTGACGATTATTCCGAAATTGCTCCCGAATTAAGCCGTGATATTACCTCGTATTCGCTGCCCAGACTTAAAAATGCAAGCGGTACCGATTATCACACCTCGGATGTAATTGACTTTACACATAAAAACGCAGCAAAAATAATTTCTGAGGTATGGCAGGATAAGATAGCCGACGGATTGCGCGGTTTAATGGTGGATTACTGTGAGTATGTACCTACCGACAGCACTGCCGCCAACGGTATGAGCGGGGAAGAGCTGCATAATTTTTATCCTTACTTCTATACCAAGCAATTATATGAGCTTTTTAATAAAACCTGCGGCGAGGATTTTACCCTCTTTGCAAGAAGTGCCTCACCCGGCAGCCAAAAATGGGCGGCAAATTTCGGCGGCGATCAGCAAGGGAATTTTTCGGGTCTTCGCAAAGCAGTAAACGCGCTGCTTACCTTCAGCAGCTGTGGCTTTTCAACATGGGGAACAGATATAGGCGGTCTGGCTACGGGAAAGGATCCCGAGCTTTATATGCGGTGGATGCAGTTTGGTGCTGTGAATCCGCTTATGCGGCTGCACGGCACGGGGGACGGTGATCCGTGGTATTACGGCAAAACGGCTGAGGAGTCGTTTAAAAGCTATTATTGGCTGCGTGAAAATTTTTTGAAAAAAATATACAGCAGTTCGGTTTACGCAAATAAAAGCGGAATACCTATGTGTCAGTCCATGCCGGTAGCATTTCCGGGGCAAAAGGCGCTTTTCAGTGCTGCGGAACAATACCTCTTCTGTGAGGATATACTGGTATGTCCCGTTACCGAAAAGGGCGCGTATTATGCCGATGTGTATTTTCCTAACGGCAATTGGGTGGATTTGTGGACGGGCGAGGTTATAAGCGGCGGTAAACGAGCAGAGGTTGACGCGCCTTTAAACCGCTCTCCGCTGTATATACGCTCGGGCAGTGCATTCCCCGTAAGCGTTTCATCGGAAACGCTTACTCTTGCAACCCCGTTCAGTGATGAAACTGCGGCGGAAGCTCTTCTTGTGACAGCGCCGAACGGAACGCGCAGCAGTGATTTCTACACGGATAAAAATACAAAAACCACCTACACCGTTTCGGCTGTAAGCGATAACAGCTTTGAAATTTATTCTACAGACGTATCGGGCGGCAGCAGGATAATAATGCTTTACGGCGTTAACGCGTCGGGCGTTTCGGTTGACGGAGCAGCATTGACCGAAAGCGATACGCTTTCATTGTCTGCGGCAAAACCGTCATATTATATTGACGGCTCTCTCCGAACCGTTGTTCTGTTAAATGACGGGGAATGGAGCAAAATTACGGTTACGGCGGACGGCGCTAAAAACCGCGACCTTGCGGTATCGGCTGCAATAAGCTCAAATTCCGTTTCAAATGTATCGCTTGCGATAGACGGCTTTGCCGATACGTCGGCACGGATAACCGCAGGTGCGCAGAGTTTTATAACGCTTGATTTCGGAAAAGAAGAGAAATTAGGCGACCTGTTCCTTAAATGGGCAGGCTCGGGTCCTGAATCGTATTCGGTAAAAATCTCGTCTGACGGTACTTCATGGAAATCGGCGGCTTCGGTAACAAACGGCGGCGGAATGATAGAGCATATGAACCTTTCGGGCGTATCCGCACGTTATATCCGTTTTGAGAGCTTCACCTCTTCGCAGGAAAATGCCTTTTATCTGTACGAATTAAACATATATTCGGATACCGCCTCGGATAATATCCCGAACCTTTCGCGCGTCAGCGATTATAACGACGCCTATACGGAAAAAATGGAAAGCGTAACCGTATGCGGCAGCGATATACGCAATTCCGTAAGTGTTTATGGCGGCACAAACGCATCTTCAAGCGGTCTTTCAAAGGCTGACTTCGACGATCGCTTTGAAACCATAGAGGGCGGCGTTATACATAAAATCACAGAGCTCGGCAGCTGCGGCGATGTATGGTCGGCGCAAAACGAGGTAGTGTCCTCGGCACTGTATAAGGCAAAGAAAATGCGTGACTTTGAGTTGAAAGTGCGCATGATAAATGTTGATGAAAACTGGGCGGTTTTACCGCGTGTGATATTCGGGGTACAAGATCCGACCGCTTGGATAAACACAAGCGGCGGCGGATATACGGTAGGACTTTATAACGAGGGTAACAGTTATTTTAACGGGCTTTTCAACGGTGAATTTACTCGAAAAGAAGATTTATCAAATTACAATGCGCAAGGAAAGTTTAACAGCCTTTGGGGCGCCCGGTACAATCTAACAGTGCGTGTTGAGGGTGAAAAGGTTACGGTTACCGTTGAGGATGACGGACTTGAGCCTTATTCATATCAATATGATTTAGGCGCTCTCGGTGCGGAATACAAAGGCGGATATATCGGTTTTGTTTTCGGTACGGGCGTGAGCAAAATTTACTCAATGACAGTAACCGATTTGGGCGGTAAGGTATTAAATGACATTTCTTATAATTTTACAAGCGCCGATAATGCCGATGAAATTTTCGATGTGTACTGCGGTACGGACGCTAAAAACAGCGGTTTGTATAAAACTGCGTTCGGCACTCGCTTTACTTTGGCTGACGGTATTGCTACGCATATATTCGATACTTCCGTTATTTCCGATTATTTCGGGCAGCAGGATGATTATATAACGACCGCACTTTTAAAAAGCAGCGAATACCGTAATTTTGAAATGCAGGTAAACTGCAGCGGCAAGGAAAACAATGTGGGCTATTACTGGCCAATGCTTGTGTTCGGCGTGCAAAACCCGACATGTTGGGTAGGCGCTCGGCAGGGCGGCTATGCAACAGGGGTATACAACGAGGGAAGAACCTTTCTTAAAGGCGTTGTAAACGGGGAGTATGTTGTTCAGTCCGACCCGAGTATACACAAAGACGCCGAAAGCGGATATTTTGAGGCTGCGTGGTATCCGTATACGCTTAAAATCAGGGTTACGGGTCACAAGGCGACGGTTACGGTAATACCGTTATATGAATGGGGAAAGAAATTTTCTTATTCATATGATTTGGGCAACGGCTATAAGGGCGGGTATGTCGGCTTTGCTTCAACAGGTCAAAACTGCCGTTTCTGGAATTTTAAAATTACCGATCTCGGCGGCGAAACCGTTTCCAATGTGTATTCCGACCTTACAAATATTGAACAGGCCTCCGCGCTGTTTAATGTATATAAAGGTGAAAACATATCTTCTGTGGCTGAAACGGATATGAGCAGCGCGTTTTATGCGACTCAGGCGGGAATTGCCGCAGCGGATGCGTCTGTTGTTACAGCACTTTATAACGGGCACAAATATCGCAGCTTTGAAATGCAGGTGACCTGCAAAAACAGCGGCGGAGCAGATAATGTTTATCCGACGATTCTATTCGGAGTTAACGACCCTTATAACTCCCTTGAAACGGGCTTCGGCATAGCTGTATATAAAAACGGTAAAATTGGCTTATGCGGCAGGAAAACCGAAATTTCAGACGGGAGCGGCACAATTCCCGCCTCATGTTCGGGCGAGCTTATTATAAGAGTGCGAATAGATGGGTATAAAGCCGAAGTAACCGTAATTCCGAAAAATTCGGGCGGAGCATGCGTTAAAACTCAGTTTTATTTAGGAAAAAATTACAGGCAAGGCTTTGTGGGATTTGCGGTGAACGGCTCCGGTCTTTCATTTTCCGATTTCAGAGTAAGGGATTTGGGAAACAAGGCGTACTTTGATACTCTTGTTGGAGACCTTAATTATGATGGACGCGTTATGGCGGACGATTTGGTTTTGCTCCGTAAGTACATTCTTATGCAGCGGCAGGAGTATCTTAAGCCCGAAAGTGATGTAAATTATGACGGTAAAACCAATATTTTGGATTTGATTGCTCTTAAAAAGTATTATTCTTACAGAAAATAAATGCTTGTGAGACGGGAAGTATTCGGTGCATTTTGCGTCTTTGAAAGATATGGTGATTTATTATGAAACTACCGAAAAAAATAATATCCTGCGGCGTTGCGGCGTCTCTCATAATATCGGTATTTGCGGCAAAAGGTATACCGGAGAGTAAGAGCGGCGACACACGCTTTACACTCCCTGATACAACAGTGTTAGAGTCGGAAACAAACCGTCACACTATGTATGCTTCCTCGGCTAAGACCGCCGAAAAGATCGGAACGGAGGGCTATGAGCTTAAGCTGCGGAATAACCGTTTACAAATATGGTTCAGAGAGAAAACCCACGCAATACGGGTGGAGGATCTCAAAAACGGTCATATATGGGGAACGCTTGAAAGCGACAAGCCTGAGGGTATGAACGCAAAATGGTCCGCAATGGGAAATTCCGTTTGTACCATAGACTATTTTAACGAGGCGCTTTCCGAAAGCCGCATAAGTATTTCCGACCGCTCCGCCGAAACGGAGTACAGCTGGAATAACGATTCGGTAAACTGTAAGGTTTGGTTTCCGAATATAGAAATAGGATTTTCATTCACACTTACATTGCTTGAAGACGGCTTTAAAATAGAGCTTGATAAGGGCAGCCTTACGGAAACCGGCGACTGTAAGATAAAATCACTCTATTTTCTCCCGTTTTTGGGAAGTGTGAGAGAAAACGCAACCGACGGTTATTTGCTTATTCCCGACGGTCCCGGGGCATTGATACGGTTCGGCAGCAAGGGCGATTATGTCAGCGGGTATGACGATAAGGTGTACGGTCTTGATATGGGAATAGATACCCTGAGCAAGGCAAGCGATTTAGAGGCAAGCAGAACCAACGATTACCTGATTGATTCGGAACAAATAACAATGCCGATTTTCGGAATAGCGTATTTATCCCCTAAAAATTCATTTTTAGGAATTATAGAGGACGGATTCAACTCCGCAAATATAATCGCGTCGCCCGCGGGCTTTACAACCGATTATTTCTGGACCACCGCGCGTTTTGATTTCAGGCAGCTTTACGCCGAATCCACAGGTACTGCCGGCAAGGGAATTTTTACTACCGAGGAAAAACCCAAGAAAATAACGCCTGCCGTGAGATATGTGCTGTTTGCGGGGGATAACGCCGATTACTCCGGAATGGCGACGGCGTACCGTGGGATACTCAAGGAAAACGGTGAGCTTAATACCGAAAGAAAGGATTCGGATATACCGCTGCGGTTGGACGTTGTAGGCTCTGAAATAAAGAAAAATCTTTTTTTCAAGAGCACGGAGGTTTTTACTACCGCAAAACAGGCGGAGGGCTTTTTAACACGGCTTGAAAATAGCGGAATTAAGAATATTACTCTGGCGTTTGAAGGCTGGCAGCGCGGCGGAATAAACGGTTCTAAATACGGGGCGTTGACATTTAATAAAAATGTCGGCAGTAGAAAGGATTTTCAAGCTTTGAACGAGCTTTTAAAGCAAAAGGGCGGGAGATTTTATCTTCAAATAAATCCGATCACGGCAAATAAGGACCAAATAAACGAAAACGAAATGGGAACGGTTACTGCCTCTAACTCGGTTGCAAAGTTTGTGCGTCAGAACGATAATATAATGTATAACGAAAGCTTTCTTGTAAAGCCTTCGAAAGCGGTAAAGACGGTTGAAAAATACCGTAAGAATTACAGCGATTTTTCTTTAAGCATTGAACAGCTCGGAAGTCGGCTTTATTCTGATTTTACACGTTCTTCCGCAATGACCAGGGATGAGTCCGCAAAGGGCTTTTCGGGTCAGATAAAGGATATGGAACAATCGGTCGCATTAAGCCGCGTAAACAGTTATTTATGGAAATATACCGATGAATACTTTGATATTCCCACATCATGCAGCCAGTATCTTTTTGAGACGGATACGGTTCCGTTTTTACAAATTGTTTTAAAGGGCAGTATGGATTATTACGCGCCGTATGCCAATCAGGGCTTTTATACTACCGAGAGCATTCTGAAAATGGCTGAATACGGTTGCTATCCTTCCTTTATGGTTACTGCGTCCGATAACCATTCGCTGACGGATACACCGCTTGAAGATTATTTTTCTCTTAATTTTGAAAACTGGTATCCGCAGATCGAAAAAATATACAACCGGCTGAACGAAGTTTTAAGCATGGTAGAGGGTCAGTACATAGTCGAGCATAAGGCAATAGGTGTAGGCGTATATCGCGTAACCTACAGCGGCGGAACCGTAATATACGTAAATTACGGCTCGCAGCCCTTCACGGACGGGAAGGTTACGGTGGAGGGTCAAAGCTTCTGCGCGGGGGGAAAACAGCAGTGAAAAACAAGTCTAAAGGTAAAATGTTGAATATGAAAACGCGCAGCGCAATTACGGGATACGCATATATAGCTCCGTGGATAGCGGGTTTCCTGCTTTTTACGCTCTACCCGCTTATATTTTCGGTGCGGCTCAGCTTAAATGAAATTAAGCTTGACCCTGCGGGAATGGAAATGCTTTGGCGCGGAAACTATTATTATAATACTGCATGGAACGTTGATACAACATTCAGAATGGATCTCGGAAATACGGTTACAATGATTTTATTTTCAACCCCCGTAATTCTTATATTTTCTTTAATAATAGCTTTGCTGCTGAACAATAAATTTCCGTTAAGAACCTTTTTCAGAGTGATTTTTTTCTTCCCGGTGGTAGTAATGAGCGGACCTGCCATAAGCGAGCTTTTAACGGCGCATTCGCTGAACTTTTCGGAGAGATCCCCCACCGTTTTTGAATTTTTAAAGCTGCTGCCCGCTTTTGCCCAAAAGCCGGTTATGTTCGTGCTTGAAAATCTTGGTTTGATGGGGTGGTGTTCGGGCGTTGAGATAGGTAGAGTGCTGGGGGGACTTCAAAAGGTCAGCCCCGATATTTACAGCGCCGCCGAAATAGACGGCGCCGGTGCATGGGAAAAATTCTGGAAGATAACGCTGCCGTTTGTCAGCCCTATGATTCTGCTTTGCGCGGTTTATACGGTAATTGACATTGCAAACTATGCAAATAATGCGGTAAATATTAAAATTTCGGGCAGTATTCTTTCAACATCGGGGCTTTACAGTATTTCCGCAGCTATGTCGTGGATATACTTTTTCGCCGTAATAGCAATACTTTTAGGTGTGTATCTTATTTCGCTGTTCGTAAGAGGGAGGTCAAACAGATAATGTCGGTTTTGAAAAGGTCAAGCATTAAAAAATGGCTTATCGGTTCACACGAACGTAAAAGTCCCCTTTCTCTTGCGGTATATTATTCTGTATTGATAGGAATAGGCTTCATTTATGTGTACCCTATACTGTATATGCTTGTAAACAGCTTTATGTCTCCTGCGGATTTGGCTGATCCGTCGATCAGCTGGATTCCGTCCGAGCTGTTTTTCGGTAATTTTAAAAAGGCATTTGCCGCGCTTGATTTTTGGAAAAGTCTTTTAAACTCGCTTATAATGACCGTGCTGCCTATGCTCTTTCAAACTCTTGTTGCGTCTGTTGTCGGGTTTGGGCTTGCAAGATATGAGTTTCCGCTCAAAAAAATGTGGATAGCTCTTATAGTTTCAACCTTTATTTTGCCGTCGCAGATAATGCTTGTTCCGCGGTATGCACTGTTTTACGATTACGGAATTATCAATACGGTTTTTCCGTCGTATCTGCCCGCATTGCTCGGTCAGGGCTTAAAAAGTGCCATTTTCATCTTGGTCTTCTTTATGTTTTTCAAAAGCTACCCGCTCACATATGATGAGGCGGCTGAAATTGACGGAGCATCATCGTTAAGAATTTATGCAAGCATTGCAATGCCGATGTCGCGCTCGGCAATTGTTCTGTCAATGCTTTTTTCGGGGGTATGGTATTGGAACGAAACTACCCAGGCAAGTATGTACTTTGCGGACGCGATTCCCACATTGCCAGTTCAGTTAAGCAATTTTACGGCGAGATACGAGGCGATTTTCGGCAAGGATGACGCCGTAAATACAGTCTCAAGGCTTAATCAGGCAACATCTCTTGCGGGAACGTTGCTTTCAATTTTGCCTATTTTGATTTTGTATATATGCTTACAGAAGCAGTTTGTGGAAAGTATTGACAGAACCGGTATTGCCGGCGAATGATATAGGGGTGACACCGATGAAAACAAATCAGTTCGGCGTTGAGATAAAAGAGGTCGAATGGTATTCTGCGGAATATTTTTTAAAAGCGAAGCTTGAAGATAAAAGGGCGGTTCTTTACTGCACGGGTCAAAAGGGTGAGATAAAGCTGTTTTTAAGCTTTCCCGCAGGCGGCGGAGTAAGGCTTTGCAGTGAAAACGCGGGGTATTTTGAGCCGAATGACCTGAAAGAGATCGCGGCGACGTATTCCGATGATAAAATACGGCTTTCGGACGGCAGCGGAACTTCGGTTTATATAAATAACGGCAAAAGCGCGTTACATATTGAAATTACCGTTGAAGCATTACGAAAAAGGCTTTTAATCGAGGGTTCGCAGATAATGTTCGGATATGACGGGGAAAATCTGTGTAAAGCGGCATACAGCAGTTTCCTTGCAGAGAATGAGGGCATATACGGCTTTGGGGAGCGCTTTAATACCCTTAACCACAGGGGCACGCAATTTTCTTTGTGGAATGCCGACTGCTGGAGCAAGGGCGTTGCGGCTTATAAAAATATGCCGATTTTTCACAGCACCGCAGGATATATGATGTTTTTTAACTCTTTTTACAACTGCGAGGCGGATATAGGAAAAACCGATCCCGATAAAATGCTTTTGGAATTTGAAGGCCCTAAATGGGACGCGTATTTCTTCCTTGGCACCCCGGCGGAAAATATACGTATGTATACCGAGCTTACCGGCAAGCCGATACTGCCGCCCAAATGGGCACTGAGGTATTGGGCGGGCGGCGCTTATCAGGTGTGGGATGAAAAATCGGGTCCGGAAAATTACCTTGAAGCATTGGAGGAAACTCTGCGTAAATATGCCGAAATGGGTATGCCGGATATTGCCGCCCTGGGCGGCGAGGGTAAGCCGATGAACAACGAGCCCGCCTATGAAATTCTTAAAAAAACGGGCACCAGAATGATCGGTTGGAATCACCCCTCGCTGCTTATAAGTGAAATGGCGGAGCTGCTCGGTACGAATGAGCTTCGGGAAATTCCGTATTTTATGGATCCTGACGACCGCACAAAGCAGGCGGTGCGCGAGGTAATAGATTTTGCTCACCCGAACGCGGTAAAGGTAGTTTCCGCTTTTTTCAGAAAGCTTTGGGATTGGGGACTTAAAGGCTGTATGGTCGATTACGGAGAAATACTGCCTGTTAAAAGTCTTTCATCCAACGGTATGACGGGCGATGAAATGCACAACGGCGTTTCATACTGGTATAACAAAGCGTATCATGATGCATGGTACGGTGAAATGGGTGATGATTGCATACTGTTTTCGCGCAGCGGGTGCGCAGGCTGCCAAAAGTGGGTAGGAAATTTCGGCGGCGATCAGGTTTCAAGCTTTGAGGGTCTTAATCAGGCAATCAACGGTATGCTTAACCTTACCTCATGCGGCTTTTCCGTTTGGGGAACGGATATAGGCGGCTACGGCGGTCCGCCTACGCCCGAGGTGTATATAAGATGGCTTCAATTCGGAGCGTTTAACCCGCTTATGCGCGCCCACGGCGCGGGGCTTGACCGTGACCCGTGGACCTACGGTGATACGGCAATTCGGGTATTTTGTAAAATGTATTGGATACGCGAAAATTTACTTGACTGCATTTATTCGTCAGCCGTGCGTGCGCACACAGAGGGTATTCCCACGGTGATGAATATGGCAGCGGCATTTCCCGAAGAGGGTATTGCGCCGGATGTGAACGGTCAGTATATGTTCTGCGAAAGGCTGCTTGTTTGCCCCGTGCTTGAAGAGGGCGCGAATAAAAAGGAAATAGTTTTCCCGAGCGGCAGCTGGTACGGTTTATTCGGCGGCGAAAGGGTGTCGGGCGGCGTTACCAAAACCGTTTCGGCCGAAATTGAAGACATACCCGTATATATAAGGGCGGGCAGCGTTATTCCGATACGTCTCGGCGAAAGCGGAGAGCTTGCAGAGCCTGTATATTCGGGCAGCTGTACACCGGCGCTGCTTATAACTCCGCCCGATATTTCATCAGTGGGTGTGATTTACTCGGAAAACACGGCGAAAAAAGCATATTGCCTTAAAGCCGAAGAAGGCGGCTGCGAATTGCAATGGGAGCGGCAGGCTGCATACCGTAAGCTTATTTTATACGCAGACGCCCGAAAGGTTCATATAACCGTTGATGGGAAAGCTGTGGATAAAAAATATATTCGGTCCGATGTATGCGGCAGAGTAATTGCGGATATTCCCGCCGAAAGCTGGAAAACGGCGCGGATCGGTTTTATTTAATTGGAGGAACGCATAATGAAGGTAAATATATTGAAAAGGCTTGCAGCTCTTTTTTGCTCGCTTTTATTTATTGTATTGATTCCCTTTTCCGCTTCGGCACAGGTATATCCGTCTACCGTTAAGGTGAAATGGTATTATCCCGAAAGCATTTTGAGGGTGGAAAAGAACGAGGAATCTCTTGTGCTGTATGTTTCGGTTAACGGCAGCGAGCAAAAGCTGACTTTGGTTTTCCCGTCCTTCGGTGGCTTTCGGCTTTACGGTGAGGCGGAAGGCTTTTTCACTCCCGAAAAGCTCAATAAAATCGAATACGAGGAGATATCGGATAAAGAGCTTTCGATGAAGGCTCATGACGGAACTCGGGTTTTGCTTGATACCTCCGCCGAAAAATGGAAGATTGATATTTTTAATAATATGAATAATCAGGTTGCGCGTTTTGCGGCGGATCAAATTTGGTTCGGCTACCAAAACGGCGTGCTTAAAAAGGTTAAGCTTGAGTGCGGAATAAGCGAGGGAGAGAGTCTTTACGGCTTGGGCGAGCGTTTTGAAGCCTTTAATCAGCTCGGAATTAAAACGGTGCTGTGGAATCAGGACTCATGGAGCGAGGACGGAACATCCTATAAAAATATTCCGATTTTGCACAGCTCTGTAGGATATATGCTGTTTTTCAATTCGGCTTACAGCGCCGTTGCGGACATAGGCGTTACCGATAAGCGCAAGTATTCACTTGATTTCAACGGTCCTAAATTTGATATGTATTTTTGGACCGGCTCTCCGCTTGAAAATATAGCGTCATATACCTCGCTTACGGGAACACCGTTGCTTTCGCCTAAGTGGGCGTACCGTTATTGGGCGGGCGCTTCGGGGCAGACATGGGAATCCGACGGTACGGAAAATGTTCTGGGTAAGCTTACCGAGTCTCTGTCCGGATATAAAAAGCTCGGAATAACCGATATAGCGGCGCTTTACGGCGAGGGAGAGCTTTCCTACAATATTCAGTCCTATAATAAGCTTTTATCAACAAATACAAGAATGCTTGCATGGACTACTCCGTTCCAAAGCCGTGCCGATATGAGCTACTGGATACCGAGTCTCAGCACGCTGTTTTCGGATTACGAGCTGCCCTGTTTCAGGGACGCGCTGAATCCTTGGACATATGCCGTTCAGCCGAGCACGGGAACAATGGATTATTCGCACCCGAATGCGCTTGCGGTTCAGCGCGAAAGGTGGAAAAAGTATCTTGACTGGGGCTTGAAAGGGCTTATGGTGGATTACGGCGAATACATTCCGGAAAGCGTGCTTGCTTACAACGGTATGACCGGCGCGGAGTTTCATAATTTTTCAAGCTATTACTATTCTAAAGTAAATAATCAGGTATTTTCGGAAAAATACGGCGATGACTTTGTACTCTTCGCGCGTAATGCCACCCAGGGCTCTCAGGTTTGGGCAGGCAATTTCAGCGGCGACCAAAAGGGCACGTTTGACGGAATGAAACGAGCGGTAAACGCAATGCTTACGCTTACTGCGTGCGGATTTTCAAACTGGGGCTCGGATATAGGCGGCTACGGTGCAACGGAAAACAGCGAAATATATACGCGTTGGCTGCAATTCGGTACATTCAGCCCGTATATGCGCCTGCACGGGCAGGGTGAGCAGGATCCGTGGCATTGGGGAGATGTTGCAGCGAACACCTTTGTTTCTCACTATTGGCTGCGTGAAAACCTGCTTAATAAGATTTACAGCAGCGCGATAAAAGCTAACAAAACAGGCTCGCCCGTTTCTAAATCAATGGCGCTTTCATTCCCCGGCAACAGCAAGCTTTTAAACAGCGAAAGCGAGTATATGTTCTGCGATGATCTGCTTGTCTGCCCGATTACGGATTATCTTTACCATACAAAGGTGACGCTGCCAAAAGGAAATTGGTTTGATCTGTGGACCGGCAGACTGTATAAGGGTGGCAGTGAATATGATGTTGACGCTCCCCTTGACCTTACGCCGGTATTTATAAGGAGCGGCTCGGTAATTCCCGTTACCGTTTCGGGCAAAACCCTTTCTCTTACGGATAAAATAGAGTCGGATTCGGCGGTTGAGGCGCTTGTTGTAACCGCTCCGAACGGGAAAAGACAGGAGGAGTATTGGAGCGATAAAAATACAAGGACCGTGTATACTTCCTCAGCCGACGGAAATACGTTTACCGTTTCGGCAGACCGCGCTTCAAAGGAAAAGATTATACTGGCTTACGGTATAAACGCGAGCGAAGTAAAGGTGGACGGCAAAGCGCTTGAAAAGCTTGATCATATGCCGGAATCCGATGAAAGCGGATATTATGTTGACAGTTATACAAAAACCGTTATTCGTTTGCCCGCTGCCGATTGGAACAGTATTTCCCTGACCTTGGGCGGCTTGCTTTCAAAAAATTTGGCGGAGAATAAAAAAATAACGACGCATTCGTTCAGGGCGTCCGATACAAAGCCTGAAAATATTGTTGACGGTAAAAAGGATACGCAGTGGACCGTTACCAAGCTTGACGAGGCATTTTTCTCCGTTGACTTAGGAAAAAAGGAAACAATCGACCGCGTGGAGGTCAAATGGGTGAATAATTCGGGCTACGGCAAGAATTATACCGTTTCGGTATCAAAAGACGGCGAAAATTGGCAGGAAGTGTCGGCGGTTACGGATTCCGACGGTATGGTGGATATACTGCGCTTTGACCCTGTAAACGCGCGGTATGTAAAGGTTTCGGATATTACGGCAGGCGGCGGAAAAACGGTCACTGTTTATGATTTCGGGGTGTATCGCTCGGCATATGCCGCAACCGACGGCACAGACAGCGGCGAACGGATAGATATGTCGGAAACCGACGACGATGAAACCGTTCCGGAGACCAAAAAGAGTATTATAAGAAAAAAGCGCAAGGTGGTAAGAAAAGGCAGTCCCGATATGTATTACGAATATATAGAAACGTGGGTAATCGTTCTCGGAGTTGTCGGCGGCGTGCTTTTAATTGCGGGAGCGGTAGCTGCAATAATACTTATAAAGAAAAAACGCGGAAAAAAGGTTAAAACGGAAAAGGAATAAAACCGAGGGGAGAATGTTTTTTGAAGAACGTTAAAATTTTATTTCAGGGCGACAGCGTGACCGATGAGGAGCGCGACAGAAGCGACCCGCATCACTTGGGAAAAGGTTATGCCAAATTTGCGGCACAAAGACTTAAAGAGGTATTCCCGCAAAAACAGCTTGAATTTCTTAATTTAGGTATTTCAGGCAATAAAAGCGGGGATCTGCTTGAAAGATGGGAAAAAGATTGCATTGCCGTTCAACCGAATATTGTATGTTTTATGATAGGCATTAACGATGTTTGGCACAGCTATGCACACGGTCTTGATATAACAACCGAAGAGTATTCGGAAAATTGCCGCCGCATGCTTGAAGCACTTAAAAGCAAAACAAAGGCAGGCCTTGTTGTTATGGAGCCGTTTTTGCTTGATAATCCCGAAAAACCGTTCAGGGAAAAGCTTGACCCCAATATAGACGCAATAAGGGCGCTTTCGCGCGAATATGCGGATATACTTGTTCCGCTTGACGGAATGATGACAGCCGCGGCAATAGAATACCGTAACGAAGATCTGACATTTGATGGCGTTCATCCTAAAGAGGCGGGCGCAAGGCTTATCGGCGGTTGGGCATCCGAGGCTATAGGGAAAGTAATTGATAAGTATGACTTTTGATAACGCATTTAAGCTTTTTGAAGAATATTCGTCAAATACCGTTGCGGGAACGAATAATAACTTTATTTTAAAGGGCAGTTTTGATAATAAAACCTCGGCAATTTATTATAAGGTTCAAAAACACGGAAAATCAATTTACAGATTTTGCTTTTCAAACTGTGTTGACAGCACATATGGAGACGGAACAGAATGTCAGGCAAATTGCCTTGGCGGCAGTTGGCGGATCGTTTCCGCTTTTGCGGGCGACGGCGGTGCTTACGGCGATCCGCATATGTCGGGAAAACTTGTACCTTTAAGCTTTTCGGGTAGTACGAAAAAGGATGTGCTGCCGGGAGAAATTTTTTGGAGCGATGAAGCTGAGCTTGAAATTCCGAAAAATCATTATTTATGCTTTGAAATCACCTTCAGCGGCAGTGAGATACCTTTTACACCCGATAAAATTGTACCCGCATTTTCTCTGGACGAAAACGGTTTTAAAGAGGATAAAGAATTCCCTCAGCCGATTTTTGTGGGTATAAGGGTCAGCAAAAGCAAAAAAGTTGTATTTATCGGCGATTCCATTACCCAAGGCCTCGGCACAACGCCCGATAAATATGAGTTGTGGGCTTCAAGACTTGCAGAGCGGCTGGGAAAAAATTTCAGCTTTTGGAATTTGGGGCTCGGCTGCGGGCATGCGTATGACGCAGTAACCGACGGCAGCTGGCTGAAAAAGGCAAAGACGGGCGATACGGTTTTTGTTTGTTTCGGAGTTAACGATATAAATATGCACCGTTCCGTTACGGGTATCTGTAATGATACGGAGCGTATTGTGTATCTTTTAAAATCGGCCGGCTGCAAGGTTATACTGCTTTCCGTACCGCCGTTTGATATGGTGGGAGAGGATAAGAAAAAATGGTATGCCGTGAACGATTTTCTGCGTAATACCGTATCAAAAAATGCAGATGGTTTTTTCGATGTTTCCGATATTATCGGAAAACCGTCACCGAGAAGGCATATGTCGCTTTACGGACCTCACCCGGACGGTAACGGCGGAAAAGCCTTGGGTGACGCGCTTTATGCGGCGGTCGGAAAATTGCTTTAGGCTGTTGTAAATATTTTCAGCGCTTTCAATGTGTGTAAGGAGTAAATTTTAATGAAAACAAATAACGAAATAAGAAAAGTCGTTGAGTCCATGAGCCTTGATGAGCTTTGCGGGCAGGTTTTGAACATTGATCTGGCAAGCCCCGATTTTGAAATATCCGAGTATGACGGAATATTTAAAGAAATGCACTTGGGTTCTGTATATACCGCACCGGTAAGCCCGCTTTGCAAGGGCATGAATCAGCTTGAAATGAACAGAACGCTTTGCAAAAGGGCGGGGGAATATGCCCCGATTCCGACAATGGTGCTTACCGACGGTTGGATTGAAAACTTTGACCAGCAAATTACCAAAATGGCGTGGGGAGCAACGGATGACCCCGAGCTTATGGAAGAGTACGCACGGGTTTACGCGCAAATGCTCAGAAAAACGGGAAATCATGTGCTTTTGGGACCCGTGGTTGATATAAATTACAATTTTAATAATCCGCTTGTAAATACAAGGGCAATGTCGGACAGTGCCGACCACGTTATAAAAATGGCGGGCGCTTTTGTGCGCGGGCTTACATCCGAAAACAGGGTAGTTGCCTGCTGCAAGCACTTCCCCGGAGACGGTATGGACGACCGCAATCAGCACTACTGCACAACCGTTAACAGCAAGGGCAGGCAGGAATGGCTTGAAACTTACGGACGCGTATATAAGGAAATGTTCAAAAACGGCGCTAAAGCGGTTATGTGTGCGCACATCAGTCTTCCGTCATGGCAGAGCGAAGAAGAAATTGACCCGATAACAGGTTATCTTCCGTGCTCGCTCAGTAAAAATCTTATGACCGATCTTTTAAAGAGAAAACTCGGCTTTGACGGGTGCATTATTTCCGATGCCATGAATATGGTGGGAGCGGTTGCGGTTTGTAAACGCGAGGAACTCGGTGTGCGTTTTATAAATGCGGGCGGAGATTTAATGCTCTTTTCCAAACCCGAGGATTACAGGGCAATAAGAAAGGCTGCGGAAGAAGGAGTTATACCGACAGAGCGGTTGAGAGACGCCGCAGAACGGGTTTTAAGACTTAAAAACAGCGTAGGTCTACTGGATGACGAACAGTCCGATGACGCAAAAATAAGCCTGAGCGGCGACCCGCAGGATTATATAGATAAGGCGGTTGCAAAATCCTTTAGAATTGAGCGCAACTTTGATAAGCTTATCCCGTTGAAATTAAACTGTGGGGACAGAATATTGCTTTTGAACCTTATATCCACATCCTCGAACAATAACGACGCAAATATTGACGAGCCGCTGAGAAAAGAGCTTGAAGACCGCGGATTCAAGGTTGATCGAAAAAACATACCGTTTATTCATACGGAGCTTAAAGGTATAGAGGAAAATTACGATTGTGTGCTGGTAAACAGTTTTATTGACGTTTCACACAGCAATGCGGGCTCGCTGCGCTGCGGCAGTGACCATATGGGGCCGTTTTGGGACGGGTTGGGACTTTCACACCCGAAATTTATATTTACTTCCTTCGGCGACCCGTATAAGCTTTATGAATTTCCGTTTTTACACACCTACATAAACGCTTTTTCATGCGGTGAAAAAACGCAGAAATATTTTGTTAAGGTACTGCTCGGGGAAGAAAAAGCGCTCGGTAAAAATCCAGTTGAGCTGAAGGGCTTTTTTGAAAGGGAAGTTTAACACGCAAGGCAATACTGCAAAGGAGAGCGACATATGAAAACATATGACAGAAAAAACGGCTTTTTGGGCGTGCATTTTGACTTTCACGCCTCAAGAGATAACAGACACATAGGAAAAAGTTTCACCGAAAAAACGGTGCAGGATGTTATTGACATGCTGCATCCCGATTATATTCAGTGCGATACAAAGGGAGCTTACGGCATTGCAAGCTACCCCACAAGACTTGAAAATCGCGCACCCGAAATAGATAAGGATATACTTAAAATCTGGCGTAAGGTCACAAAGGAAAACGGCGTGGGTCTTTTTGCGCATCATGCCGCAATGGACGACAGAGACGCGGCGGAGAGACATCCCGATTGGGCGCTTATGCGGGCTGACGGATCTCTTGATCCGCGCTTGCTGAACGTTCCGGGTGATTACATAGAAAAAAGGCTCATTCCGCAGCTTTTGGAGCTTGCGGGGGATTATGAGCTTGACGGCGCATGGATGGACGGTTCGGGATTTAATATTGAGCCTAATTACAGACCCGAAATACTTGCAAGGTTTACCGAAAAAACCGGTATAACCGAAATTCCGAAAAACGAAAACGACCCGCATTATGCCGAGTTTTTGCAGTTCTTCCGTGATGAATATGCTGAAACCAGGCGCCATTACATCAATGCGATACATGAAAAATATCCCGACTTCCAAATATGCTGCAATTGGGATTATACCTCTTACGATTCGGAAAAGGTTGATTCCGACATTTCGTTTATTTCGGCAGATATATGGGGTATGACAACATTTAATATTCTCAGAATGGAAAGCCGCTTTATTTCCGGACAAAAAAAGCCGTGGGATCTTATGCTGTGGTGCGATGCCGCCAAATACGCCGGCGGATTTGTCAATTGCCTGAAGCCTTCCGTTCAGCTTATGCACGAGGCTTCCCAGATAATGATGCACGGCGGCGGGGTGGAACTGTATATGCTTCAGGAACCGGACGGCGGTGTGGATATTAAAAAGCTTGATAAATTTAAAGAAACCTTTGATTATTGCCGTAAATACAGAGAATATCTTTTCGGCAGCGAATCGCTCTCTCAAATTGCCGTGCTGTTTGACGGAAAAACGGCAATGAAGATGAATAACAAAGCGTACGGATTTTTCGAGGGCTCGCTGCTTGACGGTATTAACGGTATTCTGCAATGCTTTGCGGATTCGCAGCAATCGGTTGACGTTATAGGGGAGTGGGAGCTTGATAACCCTGCTTTGCAGTATAAGCTGATAGTTGTTCCCGAATGGGCGGAACTGAGCTGTAAGGATAAATTGCTCGCATTTGCCGAAAACGGCGGCAGCCTGCTTATTATCGGCAGCGGCGCAACAAGGCTTTTTGAAAAGGAGCTCGGCGTAAGCATTACCGATACGGTTAAACAGAAGAGAGTGTTTATAGGCGATAAATACGATTATTGCTCATTCGGTGAATTGAGCGATATAAACGAGGTTAAGGTGTTAACGGCTGTTGCTGCGGAAAACGCATTTTTAAACAGCGATTTTTCGGATATTCATACAGCGCTTACCGTAAACGGGCTCGGGAAAGGCAAAATTGCCGGCATTTATTTTGATATGGGGCAGCAATATATAAGCGGAAGAACCGCAGGCGCTTGCGATTTTGTTAAGCGCACCGTTTCAAAGCTTTTGCAAAAGCCCGAGCTGACGGTTACAGGCAGCCGCAATGTTGAAGTTGCCCTGCGCAGAAATTGCGGTAAAAAAGAGGTGGTTCTGCTTAACTGCTCCGGACCGCACAGCGACCCGAATACTTTTACATATGATGAGCTTTTGCCGATTTGCGACATTACTGTAAAGGTTAAAACCGAAAACAAACCCGAAAAGGTTGTCCGACAGCCGGAAAACCTACAGCTTGATTTTGAATGGGACGGCGAATATACTGCGGTGAAACTTGAAAAGCTCGAAATAATGAGCGTTATCACACTTGATTGAAGGAAATAAATTTACTGTATGAAAAAGCTTTATATGATAGGAAATACTCATTTTGATCCGGTGTGGTTATGGAGATGGGACGAGGCATTGGCCTCAATACGCTCCACATTTCGCTCCGCGCTTGACAGAATGAACGAAAATCCCGATTTTATTTATAGCTTCTGTACTCCCGCCGTATTCGAATGGATAGAAAAAACCGATATAAAACTTTTTGAAGAAATTAAAAAACGTGTAAAGGAAGGTCGCTGGGAATTGTGCGAGGGCTGGTGGGTGCAAGCCGACTGCAACGCACCCTGCGGCGAAAGCTATATCAGACAGGGTCTTTATGCCCGGGAGTATTTGAAAACGCATTTCGGAAAAACGAGCGACACGGTATTCAATATCGATTCCTTCGGTCATAATATGCAGCTTCCGCAAATTCTGCGGGGGTGCGGTTTCCGAAATTATGTTTTTTGGCGACCGAACGAAGCGCATAAGGAATTGCCGAAACCGCTGTTTGACTGGGTGGGATTGGACGGCTCTTCCGTTCGCTGCTATAGGCTCGGGGGAAAGGGCGGCGAGATTTTTGTAAAAGATATTGAAAAAGAAGCTTTCGGTAAAATTTTCAGCGAAAATACGGAGGATAACCTTATGGTTGTCTTCGGCGTTACAGATCACGGCGGCGCGCCCACTAAGCAGCAAATGTCGGTAATAAACAGATTATCCGCAGAATGTAAGGATTATGATGTTTCGTATGGCACGGTAAGCGGATTTTTCGGTGATGTAAAGCCTGAAATTTCGGTCTGTGATGAGCTGCAGACAAGGTATTTGGGACCGTACTGTAATTATACACCCGTTAAGCAGGACAACCGCCGTGCCGAAACGGCGCTGCTTAACTGTGAGGCGGCAAGCGTAATAGCTTATAATCTTATAGACCGTGAATATCCGCAGGCGGAAATAAAGCAGTGCTGGAAGGATGTTATGTTCAATCAATTTCATGACATTCTCGGCGGCACCTGCATATCTTCCGCTTATAGAGACGCAAGTGACCGGCACGGCAGAGCAATACAGACCGCCGCAGAGCATATGCACTATGCGCTGCAAAGTATTACAAATATGATAGCAATGCCTGGTAAAAACCCTGATAACGCTTGGAATTTGGCGGTATGGAATCTCAACGGCTTTCCCATTGATGCACCGATTGAAGCGGAGGTTCAATGGGCATGGGAGTTTCCTTGGTATAACGGCGGCATAACCCTGACAGACGCCGACGGCACAGATTATCCCACGCAGATCATTACCGAGGAATGCGTTGTTCCGTCGTTCCGTTCTCGCTTTGTATTCCGTGCGGAAATTCCGGCGGGCGGATATAAGTGTTTCATTGTTCGGCAAACCGAAAAAAGCGAGGCTTCTTCTCGCCGCTTTAAGCTTGGTAAGGCAGCATACGGCGGTTTTGATTTAATTGATACACAAAGCGGCAAAACATTAAAAGGAATTTTTTTACCGTATGTCCGTGTTGATGAGTGCGACACATGGGGCTTCAACAAAACGGTTTTAGAAACAGAGCGTCAGGAGCTTTCGTTAAAATCTTTCGGAGTAATTGAGGACGGTTTGTTCCGCACCGCTTATAAAGCGGTTTACGCATACAATAAATCCACGCTTACGCTGCTGTTCAGGGTATATGATGACAGGGTACTGTGCGAATACCGCTGCCTTTGGAATGAGGAACGGCGAACGCTGAAATTGGGATTTAACAGCGGTAGCTGCGTATCTTCAATTCCGTTCGGATTTATTCGGCGCGAGATATCCGAATACGAAATGCCTATGGCACAGTGGATAGAGGGCGACGGCTTTTCTTTAGGTACTTCATCGGCTTTTTCGTATGATTATGACGGCAAACAAATAGGAATTACACTGTTGCGTAACGCGTTGTTCGGGGACTTGCGCAGCGCGCCGCTTGATACAAGCCGCGAATATACATATATGGGACAGGGTGAAACTACAGGTGTGATCCAAATGTGTTTTGATAACGGTAAACACGCTGCCGCTGCCCTTAACAATCCGCCCGTTATAATTGCCGAGGCTAACCACGGTGGCATATTTCCTCCGCAAAAAAGCTTTTTTAAATGCGACGGCGCGTATCTTTCGGCGGTAAAAAAATCCGAGCGGAACGGCGATACGATTCTTCGCATTGTTGAGGAAAACGGGGAGAATACCGTGGCCGGGGTCACAATAGGAGACTGTAAGTTTTCTGTTCCGTTAAAGCCGTTTGAAATTCGTACAATAACGTTTGACGGCAGTAAAATTCATAAGGTAAATATGCTTGAAGAGCAGTAAAAAGTATTATTTGGAAAGGCAGATCAATGACTATTATAAAACCGGGAAATTTCGGGAAAAATGTCCCGGCGGATAACAGACGGGGAGATTTTGATTTCGGGAACGAGCAGGTTTTATATCTTAAAAGATCGGTGGATATTTTATTCATCGGCGACAGTATTACGCAATTGTGGGATCATTATGCATATTTCGGCACGAAATGCTATATTGTAAACCGCGGTATAGGCGGGGACAGCTCGGAATATACGGTTCGTCGGGCACTGTGAAGTGCCTGAACGACAGCTATGAATTTACGATTTTATACGGTAAAAAGCTTTGTTACGGCGCTTAAAATCGTTACTGCCGTTTTAATAAACGGTAATTCTCTTGATTATAAAACAGACAAAGACGTAATTGCTGTAAGCTGTACTTTAAAAGAAAATGATACTTTGAAAATTTTAAGGTAAAAGAGGTTGGTATTATGTCAGCAAACAGATACATACAGGATTATCCGGTAATAGGAATTCGCCCTACAATCGACGGACGGCGCGGTGTTTTGGGCGTTCGTGAGTCTTTGGAAGACCAGACCATGAATATGGCAAAAGCCGCCGCAAGGCTTTTCACTGAAAACCTTAAATACTCAAACGGCGAGCCTGTAAAGGTAATTATCGCGGATACCACCATAGGCAGAGTAGCCGAGGCTGCCGCCTGCGCGGATAAGTTCCGCAAGGCGGGCGTGGATATAACCTTAACGGTTACACCCTGCTGGTGCTACGGCGCTGAAACTATGGATATGGAAAAGGACACAATTAAAGCGGTTTGGGGCTTTAACGGTACCGAAAGACCGGGCGCTGTGTATTTGGCGTCTGTGCTTGCAACCCACGCTCAGAAGGGTCTGCCAGCGTTCGGCATTTACGGACACGATGTATGCGACGCAGACGATACCGAAATCCCCGCAGACGTTTGCGAGAAGCTGCTCCGTTTCGGCAGAGCGGCGGTAGCGGCGGCTACAATGCGCGGCAAGTCGTATTTACAGATAGGCTCTATCACAATGGGCATAGGTGGCTCTATAATTGACCCTCACTTTATAGAGGATTACCTCGGTATGCGCGTTGAATCGGTGGACGAGGTGGAAATTATCCGCCGAATGACCGAGGGTATTTATGACGAAAAAGAATACAAAAAGGCTCTTGAATGGTCTAAAAAGTATTGCAATATGGGCTTTGATAAAAACCCCGAAAATCTGCAAAGAACAGACGAGCAGAAAAAAGAGGACTGGGAATTTACCGTTAAGATGTGCGTCATCATAAAGGACCTTATGAACGGTAATAAAAATCTTCCTAAAGGCTGTGAGGAAGAGGCGGTAGGTCACAACGCGATAGCCGCGGGCTTCCAGGGTCAGCGCCAGTGGACGGACTTTTACCCGAACTGCGATTTCCCCGAGGCGCTGCTCAATACTTCGTTCGATTGGAACGGAGCGAGAGAGCCGTACATACTTGCAACCGAAAACGATGTTTTGAACGGACTCGGTATGCTGTTTATGAAACTGCTCACCAACCGTGCGCAGATGTTTGCCGATGTAAGAACCTGCTGGAACGGAAAATCTGTAAAGAGAGTAACGGGCTATGACCTTGAGGGTCACGCAAAAGAGGCGGACGGCTTTATTCACCTTATAAATTCGGGAGCCTGCTGCCTTGACGCAAGCGGCGTGGCAAAGGACGAAAACGGCAACGCCGTTATGAAGCCTTGGTACAATGTGACAGAAGAAGATCAAAAGGCTATAATGGATAACACCACCTGGAATTATGCCGACCTTGGTTACTTCCGCGGCGGCGGATTCTCCTCCCGCTTTGAAACAAAGGCTGAAATGCCCGCCACAATGATAAGGCTTAACCTTATAAAGGGCTTGGGGCCTGTACTCCAGATAGTTGAGGGCTGGACAGTGGATCTGCCGGCAGAGGTAAGCGACACGCTTTGGAAACGCACCGACTATACCTGGCCCTGCACCTGGTTTACTCCGCGCGTTACGGGCGAGGGCGCATTTAAGTCGGCCTATGATGTTATGAACAACTGGGGCGCAAACCACGGCGCTATATCCTACGGGCATATAGGCGCAGATCTTATAACCCTTTGCTCAATCCTCCGTATTCCGGTTTGTATGCACAATGTGCCCGAAGAAGATATATTCCGTCCGGCTGCATGGAACGCTTTCGGAATGGATAAAGAGGGCGCGGATTACAGAGCCTGTGCAAACTACGGCGCACAGTTTAAAAAGTAATTAACGGGGACAGCTTATGAAAAAGGTATTGGCTTTTGATTTCGGCGCTTCAAGCGGCAGGGCGGTATTGGCTTGCATTTGCGAGGGTAAGCTTAAAATAAAGGAAATACACAGATTTAAAAACGAACCCGTTACCGTAAACGGCAGAATGTATTGGGATATATTAAGGCTGTTTCACGAAATAAAAAACGGTATTACGGCGGCTTTGCAAAACGGCGGCTTTGACGCCGTAAGTATTGATACATGGGGCGTTGATTTCGGTCTTATAGATAAAAACGGCGAGCTTTTGGCAAATCCCGTGCATTACAGGGATAACCGCACCGAGGGTATTCAAAATGAAGTATTTAAAATAATACCCGAAGAAGAAATCTACAGGCGCACGGGAATACAGTTTATGCGTATTAACACACTGTATCAGTTAATGTATTTAAAGCTTAATAAGCCCAAACTGCTTGAAAACACGGATAAATTTCTTATGACGCCCGATCTGTTCGCTTTTTTCCTTACGGGTGTGAAAAAGTGTGAGGTAAGCATAGCCGCGACAACGAATCTGTTAAACCCGTATACAAGAAACTGGGATTACGAGCTTATAGAGCGGTTAGGTCTGCCAAAAGATATTTTCCCCGAAATTACAGAGGCAGGTAAGATATACGGAATGTTATCTGACGATATATGCCGCGAGCTTGGCTGCAAAAGCGTGCCGGTTATAGCCGTTGCCGAGCATGATACCGCCTCGGCTGTTGTGGCAAAGCCGTTTTCAGAGAAAAGCTCCGCCTTTATAAGCAGCGGAACCTGGAGCCTTTTCGGAATAGAAACCGAAAAACCGCTGATTGACAAAGCAAACAGCGGCTTTACCAATGAATGCGGTTACGGTAATAAAATATGCCATATTAAAAATATTATGGGGCTTTGGCTGCTTCAGGAAACCCGCCGTCAATGGAAACGTGAGGGAAAGGATGTAAGCTTTGACGAAATGGAAAAAGCCGCGCTTTTCGCAAAGCCCTTTAAGACGTTTATAGACCCCGAAGATCCTATGTTTGAGGCGGTGGGAAATATGCCGCAAAGGGTATGGAAATACTGCAAAAAAACAGGTCAGCCCATACCTGAAAACGACGGTGAAATTCTCCGCTGTATTTACGACAGCCTTGCTATGAAATACAGGCAGTCGCTTATTGAGCTTAGCCGTGAAACCGGAGTTAATTACGAGCAGCTTAATATTTTCGGCGGCGGAATAAAGGATAAGCTTTTGTGTCAGCTTACCGCCGACGCGTGCGAAGTACCTGTTATTGCAGGACCGACTGAGGCTACCGTTATAGGCAATGTTAAGGTGGCTTTGTCTGCGCTCGGCGAGCTGGATATTTCGGGCAAATCGGAATGCGAAGAACAGACCGTGTATTATCCGAATAACGGCAATGTGTGGCGGGATTATGACGCAGTTTATAAAAATATTATATTAAAGGCAGGTAAAAGCAATGCTTAAAGGAATACCTAAGATTTTATCTCCCGAACTCTTAAAGGTGCTTTGCGAAATGGGCCACAGCGACCGACTTGTTATTGCCGATGGGAATTTTCCGAGCGAAAGTATGGGCAAAAACGCAAAGGTCATACGGTGCGACGGTCACGGCGTACCAGAACTGTTAGAGGCAATATTAACCGTTTTCCCACTTGATACATATGTTGAAACTCCCGTTTCCTTAATGCAGGTAATGCCCGGAGATAATGTAGAAACGCCTATTTGGGATGAGTATAAGGAAATTGTATCAAGGTTTGATGAGCGCGGACAAAAGGCAATAGGTCAGACAGAACGCTTTGCTTTTTACGAGGAAACTAAAACCGCGTATGCGATTATAGCCACCGGCGAATCTGCCTTGTATGCTAATATTATGCTTCAAAAGGGCGTTGTGAAATAAGGAGAAACACATAAAATGAATTATCAGGAAATAAGAGAACAGATATGCGACGTTTGCCATAAGATGTGGCAATTGGGCTGGGTTGCCGCTAATGACGGCAATGTGTCGGTAAAGCTGCCGGACGGAAACTTTTTGGTAACGCCCACGGGCATTTCCAAAAGCTTTATAACCCCCGAAAAGCTTGTTATTATCGATAAGGATATGAATATTGTAGAAGCAGAGGGTAATTATAAGCCGTCAAGCGAGATTAAAATGCACATGCGCTGCTATACCGAGCGCGACGATGTGGGCGCGGTGGTACACGCCCACCCACCGACAGCTACGGGCTATGCGGTTGCGGGCAAAAGCCTTGATGAATACAGTATGATTGAAACCGTAATAGCGATAGGTTCAATACCGTTGACTCCCTATGGCACGCCCTCCACAAACGAAGTACCCGAGGCAATAGCGCCGTACCTTGCAGAGCATGACGTGTTACTGCTTCAAAACCACGGAGCGCTGACGGTAGGCTGCGACCTTATAACCGCATACTACCGTATGGAAACGCTTGAGCTGTTTGCAAAGATCTCGCTTAACGCACACCTTTTAGGGGGAGCTAAAGAAATACCGAAAGAGCAGATTGATAAGCTCTTGTACCTGCGCGACAACTATTATCATGTGACAGGTAAACACCCGGGGTATAAGCATTATAACATTTCATAAGGTATACGAATTTATAATACGGGGTGATTCAAATGGAATCACAAAAAATAATATGTATCGGTGTAAAATACCGAGGATGCAACAGAGCGCCGAGCTTGTGAAAAGCAAGTTTGGCGCTCGTTATTTTTTTATTCGACAAAATAACACATAATTCTACATTTTAAGGGGCGGACACCGATGTACTGTATAAACCTTGCTGCATACAAAACAAAGGAAAAAATGAGTGCGCCATAGGCGACTGCAAGGTGAGTAAGTGAAAAATAACAGAAGGCATAAGGTGAAGATATAGCTGCAAGGGGTTTAAAACGCCGTACAAGCTGTATTTTAAAGAAATCGGGCTGTTATAAAGCCCGTAAAATTAACGAAATTAAAGAAGAAAAGACCAATAAAAATGCTACACAAAAAGGCTTTGAAATTGGTCGGACCTTTTGCGTTCTGTATATAAAACATTTGCGGCAACGGTGTAAATGCGGCTGCCGCAGCCCTCCGTATCAATCGTTTTTGAGATTTTCAGGAATGATTGAACGGAGGAAAATAAATTGAAAAGTATTTTTTTAGTATGGAAAGATAAAAACTGTAACGGGGAAAATCCCGAATGGATACATATGACTGCAAAAGAATTTTTTGAATTCAAGCAGAAGCCCGAAAACTCGGAAAGGAAATTTGTTCAGGTAGAGGATAAGAATTTGTCCTCAAAGTACTCGGTAATTTTTATTGAAGCCAATAAAGAGCTGTATAAAAAATGTAATGCCGAACACAGCGAAGATATGCGCAGGAGAGAAGAAAAGAAAAAATACCCGCGCAGATTTGTATCTTTGGATAAGCTGCGGGGAGATGACTCGGACGCAGATAACTACGAAAGGTATTCGGATAACAGGTGGGAGGAAGAATATATATTGGACAAGCTCCAAGCGGAAGAACTGCATAAGGCGATAGAGCAGCTTACCGAAAAGGAAAAAAGAACCTTTGAGGTAATAGCGTTCGCCGTTTTGCAGGGTATAAGCGAAAGGGAACTGGCAGTATCTTTAGGTATTCCTCAAAAGACTTTAAATTGCCGAAAACAAAAAATATTTAACAAACTAAAAAAATATTTCGCTCAAAACAAGTAAAACCGTACTGTAATATAGTAGAGGGCAAAAAAACGACCTCTGCGAACATTGAAAAAAGAATAGTACAGCGCACCCTTTACCTTCCTTCTGCTGTCGGGCGACCGATAAGCCACTTGGACTTTGTTCAGACGGTACGGCGCATCCGTAACGATGGCGATGACAGGCAGAAGAATTAAAGATACTTCCGTCACGAGAGATCGGGCGGCCCGTGGAGATCCCGGGGGTGGTGAGATTCCAATGAGGCAAAATGCATTGCCGGAGGGTGCGTTCCCGGTGTTCGGGGCGTCGTGGACAAATACGGACAAAATAAACGATTGATACTGAAATGACCGTAACCGTTCTTAAAAAACAGTTGCGGTCATTTTTCCTAATTGGTTTTACGGGAACGGTATAAAGGCATACCGCTGCCGTAAGAACAATTAAAATATGGAGGTAAAATATTATGAAAACTCGTAACAGCGCATTTTACCGTGAGATATGTATTCTTAGAATACTTGTTAAAATGGGGTACATAGATAAAAAGGCTTTGCCGCACATTATAGATATAGCGGCAAAGGATTATAACAGCGATTTAATAATAGACACAAATCAATATTGCATATAGAAAAGGGTGCGTCCTTTTTAATTTTGTATTGACAAGCCGATGGTA
>ENA-UEPL01000661-UEPL01000661.1-human-gut-metagenome-genome-assembly--contig:-NODE-661-length-30735-cov-4.132233_pt1 | contig 30735 bp, 15 predicted proteins | sample MGYA00242896_ERZ507908 | MGnify/ENA primary metagenome ERZ507908 (study PRJEB26167, sample SAMN06115518) | human gut metagenome | host: Homo sapiens | place: China:Chongqing | collected 2015-08-20...
ATAAAACGTAGGGTAGGTTTCATGCCCCGGCTGAAAATAAAATATTTTCCCGTATCCGCGCCGGTAGCAGCACCCTGCTCTGAATACCTCGCCTCCCTCGTAATTACCTATAAACACAAGCTTATCCGGCTCGGGTATACTGAACGGCTCCGAATAGGTTTCTTCGTGTTCAAGCCTTATGTAACGCCCTATGTTTTTTGCAATCGGGTGTGACGGGTCGCAAACCCAAATGTATTCACGATCGCCGTTTTCGCGCCACCCTAAGCTGCACGGCGTACCCATAAGCAATTTAAAGGGCTTTGAGTGGTGCGCCGAATGAAGAAAAATAATGCCCATTCCCGCATTAACGGCATTTTTAACACGCTCTGCCACATTATCCGGCACAAGATTATGGCGAAGGTGCCCCCACCAAATCATAACGTCGGTATCGGAAATAACCTCATCTGTAAGCCCGCACTCAGGGTCGTCAAGGGTGACCGTTCTGATTTTTATATTTTCATCCTCAAGCTGCTCCTTTAACGCCGTATGTATGCCGTTAGGATATATTTCATGCGCCCTGCCGGATTCTTTTTCATGAAAATATTCATTAAATATTGTCACACGTATCATATGTAAATACCGCCTTTTTTAAATAATCTTCAATTTATGAGCCTCGGCAAATAGAATTTCAGCCGCTTTAAAAATCTTATTTTCCCGCCGCAGTAATTTCGGCGTCGATAAACACGGGTGAATGATCCGAAAGGGGCAGGTAATAATCCGGTGAAAAACGCTCAAAGCGCCGAACCGTCACGTTTTCGTTTCCGCCGTTTCGCAGGAGAATATGGTCTATTGCCATTGAAAAATTGCCGTCGGCAATATACCCGCTGTAACCGCTGGGATAGCACGGGTGCCACCCGTTAGTCTCATCGGCATAATCCGTTGCAATATTGTGGGTATGTAAGAATCCCTGCTTCAAGGCATACTGAACAGTCTGAGAATCGTAAACGGTATTAAAATCACCTACTATAATTGCGGGCGCGTTGTATTTTGCCTGCAGCTCATCCAGCTTTTTTATAGCAATGGAAATCTGATAGGTGCGCGCCTCCTCTGAGTGCGGCTGATACCACTCCGCATTCGGGTCATCCGACATAAACCAAAGGTGCGTGGTCATAAATATAAGCACGCTGCCATCCTCCTTTACACGGAAAACGCCGACATTCCACGATTTAGTCATATAATTATTGAATACACCCTCACGCCCGGGCAACTCATCTGGATACAGCGAAAAATCCGAGTCTATAAGCTCAAGCTTCTCAGGCTTATAAACTATAGGCGTATCCCTCCCCCAAAGCAAGGCATACCGCATACCCTCTGCCGCACAGCCGCGTATCATTTCATCCGCCATTGTACCGGAAACCTCCTGGCAGCCTATAATATCGGGCTTAAGCTCCCCAAAAACGCGGACAAAGCCTTTTTCACGCACCGCTGCCGAGCAATCAAGTCCTTTTTTTGCCCAATCGGGACTGTTTGCGTCATACTTCCATTGATTGTGACTCATTATACGTAGTTTGCTCATATTATTTTTTCTCCTTTATTTAATTGACAGCGGAAGCGCTGTTTTTTACAAGCCTGTTAAAAACCAATATATCTGAAAAATGCTCCTCACCGTTTACAAACGGAATACCGATTGTGCACAGCTCCGCACCGGTCATTTGCAAGCCGCCGTTTTTTTCAGTATAAACCGCGTCGCCCTCAAGACCGGTTAAAACAATTCTTTTGAACGGAGCGTTAGGCAGGGCATATTTGCAGCAAATATTTACCAGCACCGTGTTTTTATCGGGCGAAATAAATTGAATAACGGAAAGCTCGCTGTCAAACGGTGATGAAATTCTGAAACATTCACCCCTGTGCATTATATGCCCGTATTTTTTATAAAAAGCAATTTGTGCTTTTGCCGTTTCAAGCTCATTTTCATTAAGTGTATTCAGGTCAAGCTCATAGCCGAATTGCCCCATAAGCGCCGCGTTTCCGCGCATGGCAAACGGGGTTGAGCGCTTTAGCTGATGATTGGGTACAGCCGCCACATGAGCCCCCATAGACGAAAACGGATAAACAATACTTGTGCCGTACTGAATTTTCAGGCGCTCCTCGGCGTCGGTCACGTCGCTCGTCCATATCTGCGGCATATAGTAAAGCATACCGGCGTCAAACCTGCCGCCACCGCCGCTGCACCCTTCAAAAAGCACATTCGGATATTTTGAGGTGACGCTTTCCAATATTCTGTAAAGCCCTAAAATATAGCGATAGGCAATTTCTCCCTGATTATCCGCCGGAAACGCCGCCGAGCCTATTTCGCTCATATTTCGGTTCATATCCCACTTTATGTATTCTATATTTGCGGAATCCAGTATTTCGCTGATGCGCGATATAAGATAGTCGCAAACCTCCGGTCTTGATAAATCCAAAAGTAATTCGTTTCTGCCAAGGCACGATTTACGCCCCTCTATGTGTATGCACCAATCGGGGTGCGCACGGTACAGGTCGCTGTTGCAGCTTACCGCCTCGGGCTCTAACCAAAGCCCGAATTTCATTCCCAGCTCGTTTATTTTGCGTGCAATACCGGGCAGCCCGTTCTGGAGCTTTTCTGTGTTGACATTCCAATCTCCAAGATAGCCCACATCACTGTTTCTTTTTCCGAACCAGCCGTCGTCAACCACCAAAAGCTCTATTCCGAGCTCCTTTGCCTTTTTTGCAATCCCGATTATTTTTTCCTCGTTGAAATCAAAATAAGTCGCTTCCCAGTTGTTTATAAGCACCGGTCTTTCAATATCTCTGAACTTACCCCTGCAAATACGGCTTCTGTACAGCGAGTGATACGATCTTGACATTCCGCTCAAGCCCTTATCCGAAAAAACCATTACCGCCTCGGGTGTAACAAAATCCTCGCCCGGCAGCAGCTTATAACCGAAATCAAACGGGTTTATTCCCATAAAAACCCTTGCGGTATTATAGCCGTCAAGCTCCACACCGCCGGCAAAATTCCCGCTGAATACCAAATTTATTCCGTATACGTCGCCCGTAAGCTCATCGCTGTTTTTTGAAAGCAATGCCAAAAACGGGTTTTCGCTGTGGCTTGAAGCACCTCTTTTGCTGTCAACTATCTGAATACCATGTCTTAACGGAAGGCGTTCAACAGTGCGTTCCCTGCCCCATGCCCCGTATAAATTGAGCATTTCAAGACCTTCGGAATCGGTTATATCAAAGCACACACTGTTAGCCGACAGCACAAAGACCGGCTCTGAGCCCTTGTTTTTAATAACAGTACTGCGCGCTATCGCATTATAATCATACCAGACAGAGTAATTCAGAATAACATCAACATTGCTGAATTTATCGGTCAGGGTTATTGAAAGCGTTTCAACCCTGTCGCCCTGCTCGGCATATGTGGCGGGCAAGCCCGGCAGCCCCGGCTTACCTTTTACAATGCTGTGTGAAGAATAGCGCAGCGCCGTGGCGGAAGAACCGTTTGCATACCGTAGGTGCATAGCCGGGGTGCGTAAATCCGGGGAACCGTATGTTGGGTACTCCATAGGCATAACATCGGCTGATCTTCCCCATTTTACCCCGTCATCCAACGCAGAAAAGCTTGTTCCCTTTAAAGAAAACATATCCTCTGCCGCGCGCCTTATTCCCGAAACCCTTTTCCCCCAATACAAATGGTATAAAATATTATTGTTAAGCGCAATAAGATACGATGAATTTTCCGTATCCAGCTTGAATATGCCTCTTTCATTATCAAAAGTAATCATACAGTCCTCCGTCAAGTCAGTCAATACCGTTTACCCCTTGGCTTCAACAACGGGATAAGCCGTGAACGGCTCGTTATTTATATCAATATACGGTAAAAATTCAAGCTGATAATTTTCCTCTAATATAAAGCGCCCGTCCTTTGAAGGCTTAAAAACAGGATTATTTATATTACATTCAACATTAGCGTTCTTACTTCTTAACGCACACAAAAGCAGCGGTCCGCGCCGAAATGCATAACGTTCCTTCCCGGGAATCACGTCCGCTCCCTTATATAAAACGGCGGTTACGGCAAAGGGGAAACTTGTGTGAATTACCGTTCCCGCCGCAATACCCTCAAGAGTCAGGTACTCGCCGGGGCTTGCGGTCACACCCGATATGCTGACCGGGCGCGCACACCACGAGGGTATGCGCAGCTTCAGGCGGCTGTGTGCCCATTTATTTATTTTTATGCAAGCATCCTCACCGTAAGGCAGCGCGGTTTTTACCTCAATTTCACTGCCTCCGATTTGTATAACCGAATCGGCGCAGATATTTATGTATACCGTATCCGAATCATATGTATAAAGAAATTGCGGCAGCATACTTGCAAGCCTTGAACCGGTAGCCGCGCAGCAGGTTGCAATATCGGTATAACGGTAATCCTTCGCACCCTCAAGCCTGCCAAGGTAATGGTAGCCGGTATCACCCACCTGTGCAGCTGCCAGCATATTATAAAGAGAATCCTCTATTTGGTCATAATAATGCGGGTTGTCCTTTTCAATAAGCCCCATTCTTTGATTAAGCAGCACCCAAAATGTAGTGCAGCACAGCTCATTGTAAGAATATCCGCTACTTATAAAGCCGCAGCCGGGATAATGCGGGTCGCCTGTTTGCTCGCACATAACTATGCCCCCGCCTATATGCTGCCAATCCCTTTCCACCATTTTTAAAACCGATTTTACACATTCCAGCAATTTTTTCTCACCGGTAATTCTGTAAATATCAAGATAACCCTCTATTGCGGTTAAAACTGTTCCGTGCGGATGATTGGTGTGGCGGTAAAGCGCGTCGCTGTCGCCGTTTATAAGCTTATCAAGCCATACCTCCTCACGGTAGCAGGTCTGCGCCGTGTCTAAATCCGCCTTTTCGCCCACGGGGGATACATACAGCTCTGTGTCAGCTAAAATTCCCTGAAAGCCCAAATTCATATCCTTTGCGGTTTTAGCCTCGGGAACGTTATTAAACCAATCCCCTAATCTGCGCGCAAGCTTAAAAGCCGTTTCATTACCGGAATAGCCGGCAGCCAAAAGCCCGAAAGTAAGCCACGCGCGCACATAGTTTGGATATTCAAGGGTAAATCTGTCCTTTTTATCAACCGGAATAATACAGCCATCCTCAGGAAGATATTCCGCAATTTCCTCAACAATTAAATTTACGGTATCGCGAAGCTTTTTATCCTCGCGCCACAGCAAAGCGGTTCCGGCGCTCATAAGAAACATTCCGGCGGTTTGCCCGTAAAGATTATTTTCAAAATGACCGTTTCCAAAGCCGTAAGGCGCACCGGTGGCAGGCTTTCCGGCTGATACCCTGAACCAGTACATCATCCGGTCTAAATCAAATTTTTTTAAAAAGGCTATATTGTTATCAAAAACCGTTTTCAGCCTTCCGCCGGTCAGCCTTACATTTCCTACAGGCGGAAATGCGCTGTTTTTAACAAGATATTTTTTATTATCAGATATATATTCCATATATTTATTTCCTTTACACAGGACCGCCCCGGAACAGTATAAAATACCTTTCCGGGGTCAGTGCCAGAATATCAGTGGAATGTCGGCTTGCGCCCCGACCTGATTTTGCCGCGAAGCACAAACGCTGCCGCCGCACCCGCCAGCAATGATAAAACCGGAAACAGAATAAGCGTTGTATCCCCCGTTTTTGCTATTTCGGTTACAAAAAGCTCGGAGTTATCGCCACAGTATATAAGCTTAACAAATAAATCCTTATTTTCCTCAACTTCAAGCATTTCTTCAAAATCGCACTCCGCACTGTTTTTCAGTGCTATTGAAATGAAATAGCTTTCTGGCGGCACATTTTCAAACTCAAAATTTCCGTTTTTATCTGTAACCGTCTTCATAGTACCGAAATCCAGCATAACCGTTATTCCCGATAGCGGCTTGCCTGCTTCATTGCACAGGCTGCCCTTTATGCGGGAACCGGCAGAAACGTCTGCCCCGTCTGTAAATTCCTTTGCCCAATCTCCGTCGTCAAAGTACTTCTCGCTGTCATCCCTTATAAATGCAACCGGGTCATATTTAACAAGCTGAACCTCACCTGAGCCCGGCGACACCAGCACGTTGGCGTCGCTTACCCCCTGAGAGTAAACGCCGTTGCCTGCCCAGCCGAAAAGACCCTTTTTGAAATTGGGGTTTACCAAAAGATTGGTTTTTTCGGAATCCCCGCTTTCATAAAGCCTGAAATCGGTAGCATATACAAACGTGCCTATTCCGCCCTCGTGAATTATTGCCCTTATATTCACCTTTCCGTTTGTTTTTATACACGCGTCCTTGGGTATTTTGAATTTAATGGTCTGAATACAGGTATCGGCGTTATAATCGTTTGATATAATATCCGACGCATCGGTATTACCAACATATTTGCTTACCGGACCCCAATCGTAAGGCTGGAATAAAAGCCTTGCGCCGAAACCGCCGGAATTTGTAAGCGCCTTCCATTTCACCGTGTATATATATTCCTTACCCGGGTCAAGCTCAACCCACTGACCGAATTCTCCCGATTTTACGGTCCCGCTGAAATACGCCATATAATCCTCCTGTAAATCATCGGGCAGCTCCGCGCGGGTATTCGGTAGCTCCTCCATATTAAGGTAGCTGAATTTTTTAATCGTGAAGGATTTTTTTGAGCTCGTATAGCTCACGCCTGCCGTGCCCGCCGTTTGCAGCTCAGGCTGACTGTCATAAACCGTGGCGTTATAAAGCATATTAAGCTTTGCGCCCACATCGGTATAAAACATTACGGTAAGCTTTGTGGGGCTTTTGCCCTCAGCAAGAAGCACAAGGTGAGTATTTTTATCTGACTTTTTCCCGTAATCGGCTATGGAGCCCTTGCTTAAAAGTGTCTTTGCTCCGTCTGAGCCGACCTTATAAATTTCAATATCCGTGCTCCAATCCCCGGTAAAGGCAAGCTTGGCATAATAGGCGGCAAAGCCCTTTGAAGCGCCCACCGTAACCGGAGCTGATGTTATAGCGCGCGCAAAAACAATCGGCTCCGATAAATTACTGACGGTTTCGGGGCGTTCAAAATTGATTCCGACGCTCTGATTCAAAACCGCCTCCGATACAGGTCGCATAAATGCGGCGTCCCACATATCGTCGTTACCGTTATTTTGCATTTCCAATTTAGCCGATGAAATTGCGGTGCCACCCGCTGCCGGTCCTGCTACCCAGCCGTTTCCCGCCTGACCGTTTTTACGGTTGAAGCTATCATGGCAAACCACCGTGTCAATTTGCTCATAAACAAAATTATCAAGCACAACCGGTACCTCACCGCAGCCGGTAACGCCTACCGTGCCCGGTATCTGGGCGGTGCGTTTGTTGCGTGCTATAAGTGTTTCATCGCTGCATACAACTGAGGCAACCTCTTTACCCGAATCGCTTACATCATAAAGCTTTGCGGTTATAACCGTGGGAATTGAGCCCTGTGCCGTGGCAACGACCCTGTAAATATGCCCGTCTATATATTTATATTCGGTTCCCGCCAGCTTTCCCGAAACCCAGGATATTGCCGTGCATATGCGTATATATTCCTTTGTAACCTCTACCGTATAAAACGCCTGCTGCGACGCCATATCGTTTGTAGAGGCTATATCCTTTATTCTTAAATCAATTTCCGCCTTTTTAATTTCACCGAGATTAAGTATATCAACACTTACGCGCTGGTTTAAGCTTGCCTCTGAAAGCGGTCTCATAATTTTACTTTTAACCGATGTGCCCAGTAGGTCATCTGTAATATTGTTTATTACAAGCGCCCCGTTTTGTAATGTTGCCAGATTTTTGTTGCTTAATAAAACTCCGCTGTCTATCCAACCGTTTTTACCGTGAATATTGCCGTTCTCCGTGCTGAAATCATCCTTATAATACGCGGGTATTTTATCATCCTCCGGCAGCGGCGCAAAGCCCTCTACAGGCAGACGGCTGTAATTGAAATTGTAAATATTTACGCTGCCTCTCCATTTATCGTAAACGGAAAAGCCCGCCGTACCGGGGTTTTGCAATTCCCCGTTTGTATCTGTTGTCTTCTTTTGGAATTTTCTTTTCCAGTTTCCGTTTTCAAAAATATAAAGCGTTATAACAAGCTGTGTTTCCGTTTCGCTTGTGCTCGTAACATTTAATTGCATACGGTATCTGGCTTTGGGATTCATTCCGCCTACCTGCGTGTTTATTATTTCATTATTGCCGCTTTGCAGTATAATGCGTCCGTTCCAGACGGTGGGGCTGCCGTAGCCCATAACCGCGCTCAGGCGGTAGCAGTTGGCGTCTGTAGCCGCATCACTTTGTGCGCGTGCAATTATAACCGCACCCATATCTCCCTTTGATGAGGAATCGCTCCCCCTGTCAAATTCAATATCAATTAACTGATTCAGCGCCTTTTCACCAATGGGGCGCATAAATGATGAATCGGATATCCATAGATTTCTGTCGCCCTCGGGGTAATTTACGGTTTTAATATTAAGCGCGCCGTTTGTAAGGCTGCCCGAAGCCTTATTGCCCCTTTTCCACTCGTTGCCTAAATCGCCGCTGCGGTCAAAGCTGTCGCTTATTATAAGGTCGTCTATTTGTTCATACTTAAAATTATCAAATAACGCCGTTGTCTGACCGGCATTATTTCTTCTGGCGCTCAGACCCGCCGTGCCTATAAGCTGCAAATTTTCCTTATCGTCCTTTGCGGTTACGGTTGCGGCTACGGTATTATCCGTTATATCCCAAAGGGTAGCGGTAAGCTTAGTGGGGTATATTCCCTCAGCAGTAAATTCCAGACGGTATTTATCGCCGTATTTTATATTATAAAGCTCGGCGGAAGAAATATCGCGTGCTACGCACGAGGCGTCGGTATAGCGAATTTTAAGCGAATTATATGTAACCTCGGCATAATAGCTGAATACGGAATTGGGCACGCCCGCGTTATTTGTTCCGGAGGACGCCATAACGCGCAAATGCACATTTGCCGAGGAATGATTTGAAAGCTTTTCAATATTTACAATATCTACGCTTACACGCTGATTAAGCGCCGCCTCCGACATAGGGCGTTTTGTAACCGCGGTACATTCGCCGTTGCCCGAGTAAGCGTCAAAATATTTAAAATCCTCCGCATTTAGCACGCCGTCCTTAATTATATGCGAATAATTAACCTGGCGTGAAACCGAGATCCATCCGTTATCACCGTTTATTTCACCGTCGGCACGGTTAAAATCATCCTCAAAATAAATCAGACCGTTTTTCTCCGTCGGCTGCGCGCTTGAGCTTAGCCCTGACGGCAGCACTGAACAAGCCACTAACGCCGCTGCTAAAAACAGACTCCAAAAAGACTTACGGTTAATTTTACATATAGTCCGTTTCATATATGTTTTCCTCCCTGATTAAGGCAAATAATTTTAGATTTTTTTCTTGCCGCTATTCCAGCCACTTAACTGATTTAGGGCAGGCATCAAACACTGCCACAGCCGCCTCAAGGGTCTTTTGATCTGATGCCGTAAGCTGCCCCTCAGACGCATAATTTATTGCGTAATCCGAAATATCCGGGTTCATATAATAGCTGTTGTTCTGAATATCCGCCGCCGGTGCAGAAGAGAATATCCAGCGTATGATATTGAAGGAAGATATATCGAATATATTGTTTTTAATTTGAAAATTACTCACATTGCTCCCTACATCCGTTGCCCACGCCGCAATGTGCGCCGCACGGTTTACAGAGCCTTCCTCCCTTTGGCGTGTAAGCCCGCAGCCCGCAAACTGGCATATGTTGTTATTAAGGCGAATGTTGTGCAGGGCGCCGTCATCGGGCTGACCCTTGGTATCCTTTATAAAAAACTCTATTGAATAGTTGCAATACTGTATCAGGTTATTTTCAAAGCTTATGTTATCGTACTGTGTACCGTAGCTTCCCTGAAAGGTAAGTCCTGCGTCATATATCTGGTAAACCCAGCAATTATTCACGCTTATATCGTAGCAGCGGTCCCAGAATTGAACGGCATTTCCGTAGCGCACCACCCTGCTGTTGTAGAATGAGCCGCCCACAAAAGCTATTTCGCACCCTGTAATATTTATATTATGATTGTTTTCATAGCCGTTAATTGCGTGGGCGCCTACGTATTTAATTGATAAATTTTCAATATTTACACTGTTTACACCGTTTCTGAAGGATATAAGCTGCCTGTCGCAGCCTATTTCAATATCGCTGAATATATCCCCGGGATTTCCCTCCCTGCAATATAAATACAAAACGCCGTTTTCCGTATCATGAAAAAATTCATTGCCGCTTGTAAGCTCCGAAAGGGCTGGCTTTTTCACGCCGACGCTGCTACCGCCATCAAACACAACCACTCCCGCATCCTGCAAGGGTAAATCTGTCTGCCAAATATTTTTTCCCGCCGCTTTCCATTCGCAATCGGCATAGTTGAAAGCGGAGCCGTAAAATTCAGGCTTTTCTCCTGCACCGTATGCACCGTAGGAAACCCCGCTCACGGCGGATATACCGTAATTCCTCCAGTGCTCAGCGTATACTGTGTTATTCTGCCTGAATACCGAACCGCGCTCAAAAAGCACCGCGTCCCCCGCCTTTAAATCCTTTTCGGAGGCCCTCAGCCTTTCAAGGCTTTTCCATGCCCCGGCGGGGGATTTCCCGTCGTTGCCGTCATCGCCGTTCAGTGAGGAAATGTAGTATTTTGTACCGCCGGCAGATGTGGCTATGCTATCCGCTTTATTGAGTATTTTTGCCTTTAATTCCTCTGCCGCGTCATCTGCTCCGCCATGCTCCTCGGTAATTACCGAAAGCGCGTTGACACTTCGGCGTTTTATTGCCGTAAGCCATGTTTTATCATTAAATTCTGTGCTTGAGGCACCTGCGTTTAATAAATATTTCTTCATAATTACCAACTCACCGGAATCAATCTTCTCATCGCTTTTATCTGTGCATAAAGCCGTTATTGCTTTTAAGCTTATGTTTATTTTTTCCTCAGCCGTAAACCGTTTCAGCCTTATAAGGTCTTTAATATTCACCGTGCTATCGGAATTAACGTCTCCCGGCACGGTAAATTCGGGATTTATTATTTCAAGCCCTTCTGAAATATACAGTAAATTATAATCAACGGTAACACCCGGCAGCTTTGCCGCAACAGGCGCTGTTATACCCATAAAATATATTATATTAACGCCTGCGTTAAGCTTCACCGGCAATTCCTCTGCCGCCGTAAGTATACCCTGCGGAGCAGTGCAAGCGAATTTATAGCTTTTTCCGTTTACAACCGCCGTTATATAGGGATACTCACCATTCTCTGCGCAGTAGCCGTCAAACGCGGCTGCCGGAGCCCCGCTCAACTTAAATGACGGACGTATAAAATAGCTGCCCGCCGCTTTCGCGTTTACCGCATAAGCTATATATGCGGTATTGTAATTAAGGTGTGATGTGAGCTCCGTTTCGGGGGGCGGCACTGTATTCTTAGAGCTTTTAACACACCCGTCGTCAAGTGCTGCCGCCTGCGGAGCTGTTTCATAAAAATTTTTGAAGACCCCCGCTTCCTCAGCTTCTATATATTTAAAGGTCAGCTTTAGCGCGGTATACTTAAAGCTGTAAACATCAAGTGAGCCGCGCCACTTATCGTAAACGGAAAAGCCCACCGTTCCCGGCTTTTGCAATTCGGCATTTCCGTCGGTAATTTCTTTTTTATATTTCCTTATCCAGCTGCCGCTTTCACTGTTATAAAGGAACAATTCTATATTCAGCAAGGTCTTATCGGTATCTGTGCTTGAAGCCTCAAGCCTTAAACGGTATCTGCCGTTAGGGTCAAGCCCGCCCTGTGTGTCCTCTGCAATGGCGGTTGCTCCGCTGTAAACAAGAATTTTACCGTTCCAGTTTTTCGCACCGTTCCAGCCTAAAACCGCGCATGCACGGTAGCTGTTGTCGGGGGTGAGAATTTCATTTTGCGCCCGCGCCGCTATTACCGCGCCTATATCCCCCTTGGCGGATGAATCGGCACCCCTGCCAAATTCAATTTCCACCTGCTGATTCAATGCCCTTTCATTCATCGGCCGTGTGTATGCCGAGTCCTCAACCCATGGATTTCTGTCGCTCTGCGGGGTGTAATTTACGGTTTTTATGTTAAAAGCGCTGCCGGTCAGCGTACCACCCGCCTTGCTTCCCGCCGTCCAATTATTTCCCAAATCTCCGCTGCGGAGAAAATCATCATTAAAATATGCAAGGTTTTTTCTTTCGTACTTAAAGCTGTCAAACAAAGCGTAATACCGCCCAAGCGATTCAATATCGCCGTTTCTTGTGCAGCTCTGTCCCACAGTGCCGCTGTTTTGCAGGCTTTCGGTGCTATCCTCGGTGGTTATCTGCGCTGCAATTTCAAAATCCTCGGTTATATCATAAAGGTAGGCGGTAAGCACTGTGGGGTTCACCCCGTCCGCCGTAAGCCTTGCCCTGTATGAGTGCCCCTCGGTATATGTATAGGTGGCGGCTTCGCCCACAGCATAGGAAGCAACCGTTTTGCCCTCGGTGCGCCTTATTTGTATACTGTCCCTTGAAATTGCAAGATAGTAGCTGTCAGCCGGATTTATTAAGCCTGCTGAATTTTTTGTGTCTGTGGGTATGACTCTCAGGTGCAAATTTGCGGTTGCAAAATTCGTCATATTACCGAGGTTTATTATTTCTACGCTGACCGACTGATCAAGCGCCCTCTCTGAAATCGGGCGTCTTGTAACTGCCGTGCACGCACCGTTGCCGGTATAGCTTGCGGAATATTTAAAATCCTCCGCCTTTAACTCTCCGCCCTCTATTATGTGCGACCTATCGGTATTTCTGGGAACGGATATCCACCCGTTGTCCCCGTTAATATCTCTGTCAGTGCGGTTAAAGTTATCCTCAAAGCACTCAAAATTATCCGCCGCGGCTGCCGGAGAGGCATTTGCTGCCGCACCGTGCACCGGTGCGGGCAAAACCGCCGTAATAATTGCAAGTATTGTGCAAAAAATTATACTCGCCCTGCTTTTATAATGCTTATTCGGCAATTCAATACCTCTCCTTTCCGCCAAAGCAATTTAAAATTATTTTACTATTGTAATTCCGTTGTGATTATCCGAGCCGCTTATTAAGAACCACCTTAAATACATCTGATTACCGTTTTCTGTTTCTCTCGGGGTCAGGCGGAATGTGTGCTCGGTGTTTTCAAGCCCCGAAGCCACCGGGATTATTTTATGGTTTGGCGAGGCTCTGTAAAGGTCGGCTGAGCCAACCGAAGCACCGTCTATTTCCATATCAATACTGCCGCTTTTATCGGTTGCCCATACCCAAAGCTTTAAATCAGTACCTGTAAATTTAAAGCTTATGGAATTATCGGGGCTGTTGCTTACAATATATCCGTTTTCATCAACACCGAAACCGGTTACGCCGGTCTGACCCTTAGCATTTGCGGCATAGGGCGAAACCGTAAGCGATGTGAGCGGTGCTTCGGGCATATAGGAATTTACCACGCCCTTGGGCGCCTGTGTTTTTTGAGCAAATATTCCGCTCAGATAATTTTCAACATATTCCGCATACTTTGCATAGCCGGCGTCAGCAGGATGAACGTAATCGTAAAAATACTTATTCCATACCGCGTCAGACGGATATGTGGAATTGCTTTCAGTCAGAAGATCCTCCCAAAGCATAGCGCCGATTGAAAGATACGGCAGCTTATACGCGTTTGCTATTTCCTTATGTGCCCTTACAGTATCATATTCTGTATTGCTGCGTGTTTTATCGGTTGTAAAGAGCAGCATTATATCCGCATCGGGTGCATAGCTGTAAACAGTGCGTATAATGGTTTCCATATTGCTTTTGGCACCGTCAAAATCAACGCCGTCATATAAATCGTTAATAGCAAATTCTATAAATACCAAATCAGGTCTTGCCGAGGTATAAGCCAGCTTTAAATCACTCGCTGCCCTGTATATGCCGTACGAGGTTCCCGTGCCGCCTATTGCGGCGTTGGTTTCTGTTATAACGGCGGCGGGGTATTGCTCCTTAAGCCATGCCGTTGTAAGCGCCCGCCACGATTTCGCAGATGCGTCGGTAGAGCCGTAGCCCTGTGTTACAGAGCCGCCGAAATAGGCTACATTAAGGCGGTTTTTAACCGTAAGCTTATAAAAAGTGTTGTTAAGCTCCGCCGCTTTTTTATATGTAAGCCAGGTGCTTGCGCCAAATCTTCTGCTGTCAAGCAAATACAGCCGCAGCACTGCCAAATCATCGGCAGTGTATTCACTGTCTGTATCGCCCGTTATCAATGCGTCTATCGAATCATAGGCTATGCTTACATCTTCAAGCGCAAGGTAACGCTTAAAGCGCACTAAATCTCTTATATCTACACAGCTATCGGAATTTAAGTCGCCCGGCACCACAAAATCAACATTAACCGCCTCTATTGCTTCCTCGGAATATACACGGTCGTAGCAAATTGCCGCCCCCGAAAGCTTAGCCGCAAGCTCGGCAGTAGCGCCCATAAAGTAAACTATATTTGTTCCGGCGTTCAGCGCTATTTTTATTTCACCGGAGCTTGCAAAGCTGCCATCGGTGCTTTCGTAATCCATTCTGTACGCGGTGCCGTTGGCAACCATATACGCATAGGGGTATTCGTTATTCGCGGCATAATATCCCGCAAGCTCATCGGCATTGCTGCTAATTACCTTAAAATCGGTTTTAAAGGTATATTCTCCGCTTTCGGGCGCATTAAACGCAGCTGCTACATATGCCGATTTTTGGTTAAGATATTCTGCAATTTCCGCGTTCTTCATAAGGGCGGGGGCGCCTGTCTGCACCGCCGCTCCGGACTCACCCGCCGAATAAAGGTTTTTGTATGTTATATAACTTCCAAGCTCGGTTGTGTTGTAAGTCCCCTCGGCAGGATAAAGCTCGGGGAGCGATTGATATTTGAAATTATATACATCAATATCGTAGCGCTTTTCATCATACAAAGAAAAGCCTGCTGTTCCCGGTTTTTGCAATTCGGGGTTATCATCTATTATAGTTTTATCGGTGGCTCCGCCAAGCCACTTGTTTTTCCAGGTTGCACCGTTATCCTCAGTGTATAACAGCGTTACTCTTATTTGTGTTTGAGTTTCACTTATACTGGTAACGCGCATTTGCAGGCGGTACCTCAATCTCGGATTTAATCCCGTTAATTGTTGGCTGAATAAATAATTGGATTTTCCGCCGCGGATATAAAGATAAAAATTATACGCACCGCTGGCACTCAATGCTGTTTCTACGGAAGCTGAGTAACACTGCTCATAATTCGGGGTCTCCGACTGTGCTCTTGCGATAACTGCGCCGCCTATATTATATCCTGAAGAATTTCCTTTGCTAAATTCTATTTCAACTATCTGGTTAAGAGATTTTTCAGATATAGGACGCATAAAAGCCGATTTCTCAACATGGGCAAGATTGTCGTCGTTTTCATCGGGAAAAACTGTTTTTATTCTTAATGCGCTGCCAGTCAGAGTGCCGCTTGCCATAGGTCCTGCAATCCAATCGTTTCCAAGCTCGCCTGTTCTGTTAAAGCTATCCTCAAAATTGAGAATATCCGCCTTTTCTTCATATTTGAAATTATCAAACAGAGCGTAGTATCTTCCCATTTCCTCTGTTTCTCCGTTAGAGGTACAGCTGAGTCCCACGGTTCCCGCTGCCTGAAGATCTCTTGATGAATCGCTGTATGTAACCCTTGCCACCAGCCTTCCGCCGTCTGTCAGGTCATAAAGTCTGCCCTCCAGCAGCGTGGGATAAATACCTATTGCCGAAAATTCGGCGCGGTAGCTGTGCCCATCCGCAAAGCTGTATGCTACAGAATCCGAAAGCGCTGCAGTACCGTAATTTGCAGACTTTACACGCCTTATTTGTATAGCCTCCCTGCTTGCCGCAAGATAATAGCAATCAGAGCCGTGAATAAGCCCTGCTCCGTTTTTGCCGGTTGAAGGCATTACTCTTAAATGCAGGTTTGCCGTTGCATTGTTTGCCATTTTATCAAGATTAAGAATATCGGTGGAAATTCTCTGGTTTACCGCCGCCTCAGACGCGGGTCGCTTTGTAACCGAGTTGTAGGCGCCGGTTTTAGTCATATTAAAATCCTCGGTTTTAAGGGCGCCGTTTTCTATTTTATGCGATTTCTCGGGGAATTGCCTGGGCTCTGAAACCCAGCCGTTATCGCCGTTTATTATTCCGTCCGCTCTATTGAAGTCATCTTCAAAATATATTTCATTTGTACCCCCGGATTCCTCCGCACCGATTTGCAAATTCATTGCCTGTAACGGTGACGCTATTAAAGCTATTGCCAGAGCTGTTACCAAAAGAGCCTTTAAGCCTCTTTTTCTGTTTTTTATCAACATAATTATATCTCCCTTTCTGTTTCGGAAAAATTTTGCTGTTCCAAACAGCGTGGATAGTATAAATAGGCGCAAACGGTAATTTTTTTCCTGAAATTCCTCCTTTATTTTAAGCATTGGCATATGTCCGCCCAAGCTGATTACTCCCAGCGCTTCATACAGTATTTATTGTAAAGAAAAACTATTAACCCCATTATGGAAAGACCTATAAGGAAGTAAAAGCAAAGCATTGCCGAGCTCAAGTCATATATCTGCCTATCCTGCAATGCAGAGTACGCCTGCCGTATTACAGGATTGGTAAGTGACGTAAAGTATTCAATCATTGTGTATATAAGCACCAGTGAAATAACATTCCTCAGCATGGGAATGGTTATAAACCAAAATTCCTCCCACTTTGTTGCCCCCTCGATTTTAGAAACCTCATAAAGAGATGAAGGTATGCTTTGAAGCCCCGCAAGGAATAAAATTATTTGTACGCCGCAATCAAAAATAAGGCTGAACACATTTTGCAGGTAGCTTGAAAATACCTCTATTATTTTATTGGGCAGGCTGAGGTTTTGCAGAATTGCGTTAAAATCAATTATTGAGCCGTATGAGTACTCCGCGCCGCTGTAAACCACTATTGAGGAACCGCGCACATTGCCCGAGTTCATAAGTGAAAGAATGTTTGTGGTGGCGAGTATTACCGGCAGAAAATATATTGCCCTTGCCACTGTGCGCCCCACAAACTGCTGATTCAGCAGCACTGCGAAAATCAGGCTGAGACTCAGAATAATCGGCAATGTGTAAATAAGGTTGCCTATTGAATCACGCAGGTTATCAAGGTAATTCGGGTCGCTGAACAGAATTTCCTTATAATATTTCAAGCCCGCAAATTTAACCGAAATTCCGTCGGCATCAATGCTTACATTGCTGAAGGAATAGCGTATGGAGCTGATAAGCGGCACCAGAATAAAAACTATAAGCCCTATTACCCAGTGTATAACAAATGTATATCCCTGCCGACGCCTTATTTCCTCCACGCCGCGTGTTTTCTTTTTCCTGTTTTTCAAGCTGCCGCCCCCTTTTCTGTTTCGGACCAGATAATCCCATAAGGGGTCAGCTTACCTGCCGGAGAGTCACATTCCGCTGCATTATGATTTGCATAAAGCACAACGCCGTTATCAAAAACCGTTTTGCTTATATTCCCCGAAAGAATAACATAATCCTGAACGCCAGCTCCGCTTATTGCTTTATAAAACGGTCCGTACTTTTCAAGCGTCTGCTTTATCAGCTCCCTGTTATTGCCGAATACCGAGGAATAAAATCTCTGCGTTTGAATATCCATACACGATATATCAAAATCATTTATCAACGAAAAGCTTAGCCGCGTTCCGCCGATAGCGGAAAGCATTATTTGCTTTTGGTAATTTCCCGCCTCGTTTAACGGTGAGGAATAAATATTTCTGCCCTTGCCGAACACCGTAGAATAAAACGGAATTGAAGCATCAAAATCGTTATATCCGCCGTTATCTATCGGCGCTTCAAAAACCGCGTCGATCAGTGCCGCGGCATAGGCATTTGCGCTGTGCACAGCAGTGCGGTGCCCCTTTTCCGCAATTTGATTTATGTATTTCGCGGTATCGGCAGCCGCGTTGCCCTTGGTATAATACGCGGCGTTTGAATAATCGGAATACGCCGTACTGCCGAGGGTGGAAAGCGACACACCCGATACCGAATACCCTGAGGCGGCGCTTATGAGCTTTTGCACCGCTGCTTCAAGCCTTTCGCGTTTCAGCAGCCGGTATTTATTTTCCGTATCAAACGAGCGCAGCGGTATTTGTACCGGCGAACGCTTTACCGCTTGCAGCGTGGCTGACTTGGCAGTATCAAAAACAGCGGTAAAGCCGTTTCCCGATGAGCTGAAACGAATTAAATCAAAATCGGTAAACAAGCCTATACCCTTATCGGCGCAAAGCCTTTCAAGCTGCAGGTGCTGCTTTTTACTGCCGAATACCGACGGGAAATCAAATCCGCCGCCTACCCTTCCGGGCATTATTCCGCTCCTTCCAAAGCCGGTAAGGCAAACCTCCGGCAGCATTTCGGAAATACCCTCAAGCTCGCTTATTATTTTTTCCGCTTCGGAAAATGTTGTCATAACCTTAAGCTTTTCTCCGGGAAATCCCAGCTTAGTGGCATATGCCATAACTCCGCCCGTAATATTAACCCCGAATGTGTCTGTTTTGTTTTCGCCCTCGTTTATAAGCTTATTTTCCGTAAGGTAGCGCTTATAGCGCCGCGCCATTCCCATATAAGAGGCGTCGGTGCCGTCAAGCGGGTAAAAGCCCATTTTTATTTTGCTGCGGCTCAGCTCCTCTGAAACCTTGGCTATATCGTCATACTTTAAAATTTGAGTGCCGCTTTTTATTTTATCGTAGCCGCGCACATAAAACTCCACGTAAGCGTTGGAATACCCCGTGCGGCTGTTGCCCGCCATTGCGTTTATATATGCCGCCTCGGCATTATCCTCAATTATTGCAAGCAGCGCGCTGTTTTTATCGCGGGCACCGAATACGGGAATTCTTATCGCTTCGTCGTCAATCAAATCCTCTGTCAGCAGTCTTGCGGCGTCCACGCCGAAAACCTCACCCGAATATTTTCTCTCGGCTCCTGCCCTCTCATCGGTATACATAAGTGCGCCCGAGCCTGTGGGTATAAACAAGTAAGAGTCGCTCTGTGAATTAACCGCCGAGCATAAAAACGGCGCCGGAGTTACAGAAACCAGCAGGTAGTTATCTCCCTCGCCTATTTCCGATGGGTCTATTGTTATTTCAACGGAATCATCTCTCAGCCGGTATACAACCGGTACCGATATTTCATATTTATCGAAATAATATGTAATTTTTATACCGCCGTCTACCTTCTCGCCAATTACACTGCCGTTAAGAAAAGCCTCGCTGAACCCGTTTACATTATCCCACTGAAAGGTTTGCGAGTTTGAAACCGTTATATTAAGCCCTGAATTAACGTTTGCGCTTGTGCCACCGCTCAGGTAATATTCATACGGTACGGTGGACCATATTTTACCCGTTTTAATATTTTTGAGCATAACGCATTTTGCGTCATCCTCCCATATAAGCTCGAAATCGGAATTTGCGGCAACCGTATCCGAGGGAATACTGTCACTTGAAGCCGTGTTAAACGTTTTTCCGGATTTATCCGCCCTGCCCGAGCACGCCGTAAGCGCCGAAAGCACCAGTATTACCGATAAAACCGCGCAAAGAAATTTCCTTATAGTTTTCATATGATCTCACCCCCCGTCAACGGTACACTACCTCCATAAATATAGAGGAGATAAATATGCCCAGCTGCTGTATTTGAACAATTACCATAAATAAAATGAATATCACCAAAAGCATACCGAACAGCGTAAGCGCTCCTGTGCCCAAAAACTTGAAAAAGCCGTATTCCTGAACCGTCATAACCGCAACGCTGAGTATAAAAAACGTGTATATTAAAACAGCGGTATACAGTCCGTTTATAAACGTTGCCCCCGAAAGCGGCAATATGTACGAAAGCACCAGACTCAGCACCTTATACACAATTAACGGTATAAGTGAATACGCTGTGGCAATATATATTTCCTTAAGCGTAGCCTTGCCCGAAAACAGAGCGCCTACAAGCCAGTTGGCAACCGACCAAAGCAGCACCAGTAAAACAGTTTTTGCCACCGTATAAAACACATTGTAGGATTTCGGTGAATAGCTTGAAAACAAAAACCCGCCGGCTACATCGCCGAGCATTGAAAAAAGGAAAAAGGCAAACAGCAGGGCTGTTGCTATTTTAAGGGAGCCCCTGTTTTTATACTTAACATCATTAAAAGAGTTAAACGGATGAAATACCGCGCCCGCCGCGGTAGAAAGCAGTGGATTTTTTATAATTACCCGCTTTTTCTTTTTTACAAGAATTACCGCCGCAATAGCAGCCGCCAGAATAAGCACCGCGCCCCCTGCAATATACGCAAAATTTGCTTTTATAAATTGCTTTAAAAGCGTTTGGTAAGCCAGGTCGTAAACCGTGTAATCAAGCCCCTTTTCGGCGTATTTCAGGGCGCTGTTATATTCACCGTCATAATATTTTGACATGGCAAGCCCTCTGTAAGCCGCCTGATTTCCTCCGTCCAGAGCCAGCACACGGTTCCAATACTGTTCAGCGTCCTTATACTGTCCCTTTAAATAAAGCGATTGAGCCGATTTAAGCAGTCTGCCGTATTCCGATATTGAAAAAACCGTAATTGATTCATTTCCCGAATCGGCTATTAAAAGCTTATCGCCGCTCACCGCAACGGAATTTGCAGCCTTGAATATTCCCGCCTGATTTCCGTTGCCGAAGCCGCCGCCGAAGGCGCCTAAAAGGTTGCAGCCCTCATCATAAACATAAATAACTCCCAGCGTGCTGTCCAGTGCATAAATAAAGTCGGATTCATCTACTGCCAGCGATATGAAATTCTGCGGGCAGGGCGTTATTTTCCTTTTAACAACCGTGTTTTCCACAAAATTTACCGTTGTTGATAATGAGGATTTGCCGTTTTTTGTGTCCGTATACAGTATATCCGTGCCGCCCGGACTTATTTTTCTTATTTGTCCCTTTCCGTTTGTAACGCCGTCGGTGGTTCCGGTGCATACAAGCATATACCCGTCCTTATCAAGCGCAAAATCGGTAAATGAATACGGCAGCTTTTTAACTGTAGCCGATTTTTTTGCGTCATTGCCGGTCAGCTTTTCCCAAATAAACTGCATTGTATCAAGCACGGTTGTCTCAACCGAATTTGCACCGTAAAAGCCCTTGAACTCACCCGAGGGCGAATATGTAAGAGCTCCGTAATAGCAGCCCTGGCTTAATATATACAAAAAGCCCTGTTCATCTCTTGCTACCGCTGTCGGCTGAAAGACGAAATCAGCCGGAATAAGGTCAGAGTCCGGCGATTTACGAATTTCCGTAACCCGCCCGCTGTTATCTGTAATAATAACGCGCTCATTGCCTGTATCCGAAATATAAATAAGACCGTTTTCATCAACAAATATGCCCTTTGCCCCGTCAAAGCTCAATTTCTCGCCGTTTTTATCCGTTACAGTGTACTCCCTGTCAAGCGTATAATCCGGCTTAATGCGTATAAGTCTTGAGCCCGTATCGCAAAGCGCGTAAATTTCTCCTGACGGACCGAAGCATATATCGCTGAGTCCCGTGAGCGACTCCCTAAGCCCCAATTTCGCCGCGGTAATATAATATTCGGTATTGTAAAGCTCGCGCGAAAGAACGGTTGACTGAGTGCCGTCGGGCTCGTTTATATGTGAAAACGAAGTGCTTGTTTCCGCAGAGACGGCAGAACAAAATATTAAGGCAAGCGCAAGCGATAAACAGAAAATTGATATTATTTTTTTCAATCCGCCTCATCCTTTTTAATAGTATTAAGCCCGATAATTATTCCTTAATTCCCGAGCTGCTCATAGTTTCCAAAACATTGCTTTGTGAAATGAAAAAGACCAATATCGGCGGAATCATAAGCAATACGGTTATAGCCATAGTACTGCCTGAGCGGGCTATACCCCCTGCCGAAATTGACGACATTATCTGCGGCAGCGTTTTATATTGCTCGCTGAAAATTGTTCCTGCGGTTTTAATTGTCCACATACTCTGGAAAGAAAAGAGCATCATTGTCATCCAGGCAGGCTTTAAAATAGGCATTATTATTTTCCAGAACATATATATAACGCCTGCGCCGTCTATTCTTGCAGCCTCCATCAAAGCGTCCGGAACTGATGTATCCATAAACTGTTTCATAAGAAAGCAGCCCGTGGCTGACGGAATTGCGGGAAGAATATAAACCCAATAGGTATCAATCATACCCAATTTGCTGAATATAAAATATTGCGGCACCGCCAGCGTTACGGCGTTATACAGCAGCATAAGCTGAACTATCCAAAACAGTGCCTTGCGGCATTTTAAACGCGACTTTGAAAAGGTAAACGCCGCAAGAGACGCCGCTATGATATGTAAAAAGGTTCCCGCCAGCGCAACAAATATGCTGTTGAAAAAATAGCGTGAAACCGGCACCTGAAGCTTGCTTAAAAGCGAAGGCAGCGCCTTGTAATTTGCCACGGTAGGTCGGTTTACAAAGAAACGCGGCGGAAAAATAAGCAATTCTTCAAGCGGCTTAAACGAAGTAATAACGCAATAAATCAGGGGTAAAACAGAGAAAGCGCCCGCTAAAAACAAAACGGTAAAATACATAGCGTTACCCGCCTTGGAGCGCGTGTATTTTCGGTACTGTGAAGTTTTTTTCGCCATTATTCCGCCCCCTTAGCTATCACTTTTGCCTATGAGATTAAGCAGCGCGCCTATTCCGAAGCGGAAAATCAGCACCAGAACAAACAAAAATACCGAAAGCGCAGAAGCATAACCCATTTCGTACAATGTTGTACCCACATCCTTTATGTAGGAGACAAGCGTATCCACCGAGTTATTAACGCTGGGGTAGCCCGCAAGCGTGGTAATAATATCGCTTACCGAAAAAACCGCCTGAATTTGCATAACCGCACCGAAAAGCAATATGCTTTTCATTGAGGGCAGCGTTATGTACCAAAGCTCATGCCAGCGGGTTTTAATTCCGTCTATCGCGCCCGCCTCATATAATTCGGTGTTGACATTTTGCAGCCCCGCTATGTTTGCAAGAAAGGAAACGCCCATGCTCATCCACAGCTGAACTATTAAAACCAGTGTCATATTATACTCTGTATTCTGAAACCAGTTTACAGGCTCGTTCAGTAATCCCAGGCTTATAAGAATATTGTTCATATAGCCGTAGCTATCGCTTGAGAATAAAACCTGCCAAATAAAATATGCGTTTCCCACCAATGCCGGAGCATAGAATATAAATGTCAGAACAACCCTTATCTGCGGCGAAAATTCGTTTATCATCCATGCCAGCAAAAAGGCTATTATATAGCTTAGCGGTCCCGCCACTATGGAAAATTTAAGGGTATTCCCTACAATTTTCAGGAAAAGGTCATCCTCGGCAAACATTCGGGAATAATTTTCAAGTCCCGCGAAAATTGGCCTTGATACCATATCGTAATCAAAAAAGCTTAATACCATTGAGGATAATACCGGCAATATATTGAACAGGAAAAATAAGATGACAAACGGCAGCATTATAATAAAGAAAGCTGCATTTTCGCCCATATTTATTGTCCTTGCCTTTTTTAAACGCCGGTTTTTCATGCAACTGCCTCCCCATAAAAAGCCTGAATTGTGTCTATCTGTTTTCATATTGCCGCCATTTCCGTTCCATTTCGGCGTCCGCCTGCTTGCCGTACCTTATGAGCATATCCTTCGGGTTCATATTGTTCTCAACAACATTCCAAAAGCTTTGATATACCGAGCGTGAAAGATAATAGCTGCCCGGGTATTCCGGCACCTCTTTCACCTGGCTCCATGCCGATAAAACAGAGTCCAGCATATCGCTGTCCCATTCCATATTACCGAATGTCTCTACATTGGAAACGGCAACTCGTCCGGTGGGGCCCAATACAGCCTCCACCTCATTTGAAAATGCCAGCTGTGTAGAAGCCGAGGTCCACCACTTTAAAAATTCCCATGAATTTTCGGGACTTTTGGTGCTTTTAAGTATTGCGCAGGCTGTTCCGCCCCCGGCAGAGATATGCGATACCTCGCCGCTCTCATTAACAGTACCGGGAATAGGTGCCACGCCCCACAGTCCCTCAATCTCCGGTGCCGCCGCCTTAAGTGTGGTATACAGCACGTAGCTGTTTATCCCTATTGGGCAGGTGCCGGTTCTGAAACGGTTGTAAAAATCCATCGTTGTAGGTATCTTCAGCTTACGGTACATATCCGTCCATTCGCCGAAGGTCAGCATAACCTCGTTATCGGTAAGATTGGTTGCCCTTCCGTTTTCGCTGTAAATATTCAAGCCCCGCTGCAATAACAGGCTTGGGAATATATTTATTGTGCCTACACCGCCGCTTGTCTGCTCCAGGCTTGTAGCAATGTTATTGGGAATCCAGACCTTTAAATTGCTGCGTGCCAAAAGCTTCGCGGTTTCCTTAAACTGCTCCCAGGTTTCCGGAACGGATATTCCCAGCTGTTCCAGAATATCCTTTCGGTAAAACATAAGGAAAAAGGTTTGCGTATCAGGCAGGGCATAAAGCCCGTTCTTATACCTGTAGGGTGTATCGGCACCGCTTTGAAAGCGTTTCAGCACCTCGTTCAAATCGTCAAACTGTGTTAAATCGTATAAAACTCCACGCATTGCCAAATTTACCGGCTCGGTGCGGGAATGTTGCAATATACAGTCGGGACCCTTACCCGAAAGCACCGCCTGTATAACCGAGGCATTAACCAGCTTTATGTTTACAGGTATTCCGGTCTCCTCGGTAAACGAGGTTTGAGTGAGCGAATTTAAAACCTGCGCCTGGTCGCGCCCCCAGTTCACCCAAATCGTAATTCCCTGTGTGTCTCCGTCAGCGGAGGAAATGTTGTTATAATCGGTTATAAAGGAATATATAAACTTTTCAACGGAAAACCGCAAATTGCCTAACAGACCGGTTTTCTCAAAAGCATTTTTTTCATCAGGCGCCGCCAAAACAAGCTTATCAATATCAAGCGGCATATTCCGCAAGTCATACAGTACCGCCGCCAGCGAGGTATACCTGTTATAGTATTCCGATTTATACCTGTGAGCCGTAAATCGGTTATCAAGCATCTGCTCGGTAACGCGCATCATATTTTTAATAACCGATGAATTTGAGCCGCTTTTCTGTCCTGTAATTCTGACCAGGTCCTCATCTGCGTCTTTAAGTGCCGCGTGTATGGTGTTAAGCCGCTCCTCCATATCCGGAATTTGCGAAAATAAATCGTAATCGCGGTACATATCAACCGTTTCTCCCACAATCATTGTTATATCTATGTATAACGAACCGATTTCGGACAGTGCTGACTGTATTTTTTCATACACCTCGGACATTTGCCCGGGAACTGCCGTCAAGCCGATTTTATGCTTGCCCGCAGTTAAATAAATGTAAAACGGCTCGCCGTCGTTTTCGGCAAACGAGCTTTGCCAGTTATCGTCATAACCGAAGCCGATAGCGTTCCCTTCCGCAAAGGGCACCTTGCCGTCAATAGTCAGCTTTCTGTATACCTTGCCGCCTATAACGGTATTCTGACGAAAGGAAAAGCCCAGCTTATAGTAGCCTTCTTCAAGCTCGGGTGTTTCCCATATAATTGTTTCACCGGCATTTTTCCAGTTGCTGCCGCCTATATAGTTGACAAGACTTTTTACCGAGCTTCTGGGAGTTATGCCGGCACTCATATTGTCATTTTTTGCCGAAAGCCAATAGCTGTTTTTAAGGTACGGCTTCTCCCCTTCAATAATTATCGGTTTTCCGCCGTACATTTTCCCGTTGCTCGCCGGAGCCTTATAAAAATCAACCGTTTCCTCAACGCCGAATTCAATATATTCCAGCTTTATTTTTCCGCTTACGGGAATAAGCTCAACCGTATTGATACCGGCGTTAAGATACACCGTATACTTTGAATCGGTTCGTTTTGTAACATCCAGCGCGTTGCTGAAGCAATATTCGCCGAACGGCACCTGCTTTGCGGCAAATTCGTTTCCCAGTCCGTCCTTACGGTTTTCCGCCTCGTCCTTCCAAAAGCGCGGAAAATAAAGCTTTTTCGCTTCGTCAAACGGGTATTTGCCGTTTATTTTAACACCCGCCTCAATATCGCCTATTCCGTCGTCTGTCGGTATGTATGATATTCCTACGGTATATAACGCCGCGGCAGGTACACTTACCGAAAGCGTCACTGGGCTGTCGGTAAGGCTTTTGTTTACCGAAACCGTAATTGCCTCCTCAGCGGCATCGGCGCCGGAATATTCTTTGCAGTAATCGGCATAGGAATATTCGGCAGCCGTGCTGCCCTGTACTGCTGCGGCCTTCGCCGTGTCGGAAACGGAATTATTTGAATTTTCGGCAGATAACGGCACCCCGTATGCAAATGCACATACCGTAATGAGTAAAAAAGCAATTATATTTTTTATTACCGCATTATACTTTACCATCATTTACCTCAATTCCGGTCTCAATTATATTATCTATCCAATCCATTTAACAAGCTTGGGGGTCGGGTCAAACGTCGCCACTGCATTTTCAAGCTGCTTTTGACTGCCCGCATAGGTATAACCCGCCGTTCCGAAGTGCATTACCGGATTTGAATTAAACGCTTTCTGATAAAATGTATTGCCGCTTACCGTTAAGCCCTTGTGCGGCAATGCTCCCGAAGCCCAATCTATAATCTGTGATGAGGAGCAGTCGAAAACGTTATTTTTAATCACAAAGCTCCGCATATTATCTCCGTAATATTTATTCCACGCGCAAATATGCGAATCGTTTATGCTGTTCGGTCGCTGACTGCCGAAACCATAGCCCGAAAAACGTATAACATTGGAGTCAAAGGTTATGTTTTCCATAAGTCCTGTGTCGGCTTCGGTAAAAATCTCTATACCGTATGTGCAGTACTCAATAAGGTTATTTGAAAAGCTTATATCGTGGTATTTACCCGAGCCTGCCTTGGTGCCCTTGTACTGAAATGTAACGCCCGCGTCATACGCCTGGTAAATCCAGTTATTTTCCACCCGTATATTCCAGCAGGAATCCCAAAATTGAATTGCATTGCCGTAACGCACCATGGTATTCTGCATTGAGCCGCCTATCCAGCCGAACTCGCAGTTTTTAATGGTAATATCATAATTATTTTCAAAGCCGTCAATAGCGTGCGCTCCGGTATATCTGAAGCAAAGGTTATCAATCGTGACATCGTGAACCCTGTTGTTCATAGTAAACAGGAACTGATTTGTCCCTATTTCCATACTGTCGTACATTTTACCCGGGTTGCCCTTATCGGAATAAAAGTACAATACCTTTTCTTCTGTGTTATGGTAAAAATCTCCGTTTTGTTTCATGGAAGCCAATCCGGATTTTTTAATACCGTAGCTTTTCCCGCCGTTAAACACAATCAGGCCGGCGTCCTTCTGCGCAAATTCCGTTTTCCATATATTCTTTTTGGTGCTGGGCTCCCATATAACGCTGTCGGCATAATCCCTGACCGAGCCGTTAATAATCGGCTTGCTGCCCTTGCCGTAAGCACCGTATGTAACGCCGGTTACCAGCGAAACGGTTGAATTTGCGCGGTAAACGTGATCGCGCTCAAATAAAACCGCGTCGCCCGCTTGTATACGGTATGGGTTTAAAACCAGCGCATCCGTTGTTTCCCATGCGTTCTCAGGGGAGGTTCCGTCGTTAAAGTCATCACCGTTAGGCGAAATATAATATGTTGTGCCGGTGTTGCTGTACTTGGTTACCGAGCTGCATATAGCCTTGCGTAAAATAGCCGCCTTACTGTCATATCCGCCGCTCTGCGTATCATACATTGCGGTGGCAGCGCTGCCGTTCTTTCCGTAATTACTGTCAATTACCGAAACCGTACCCCTTAAATATGCAGAGGTATCGCCGTCTTCGGGCATGCTGTCCTCCTCAGAATTATCCGAAGCTGTATCATCTGTATTTTCAGAGCTGTCCGATGAATCCACAGTAACAGAGGAGCTCGGCTTTTCCGATGAGCTATTATCCTTTTTCGGCGGAGTTTTCCCGTTACAGCCGTTAAGCACCAGGCACATAATTATAGCGATTACCGCAATTGTTCTGCGCATATAATCAACCTTTCTTTTCGTAATAAGGATTTTTATTTAAGTGCCGAAATTGCCTGGTTTTGCTCCTTAAGCGCTCTCTGAACCACCGGCTCATAGCTGTTTAAAATAGACTGAATCTGATTCGGGCTTGCAGAAAGAAGCTGTGTATTCAATTTTGTATATTCATCACTGCAGGAGCTGTAAAGCATAAGATGTCTGCTGTATTCGGGAACCAGGGTTGTTTTCGTCATACAGTATTTATAAACATTGAGTATTTTCTTATCGTTAAAGAATTGATTTTCATTATAATTATCCGCGTCAAGATAATACCGCAGGAAATAAGGAACAGCCTCGGCATTTTTAGCACCCTTGGGTATTCCGTATGCCTCAACCTCAAAAATGTTTTGATAATATGTGCTCTGCCCGGGTACGCAGGGATAAGGAACAACGCCGAGCGTGCCCTTCGCCTTTAAGTCCGTCAGCTGGAATTGAGCCTTACGCGCACTTATAATAGCCGGACCGAAGAAAAGATGTTTTCCGGTATTGAAGCCGTTCATATCCCAGCGGTCTGACCAAAGCTTTTCGCTTTTGAATTCCGCCATTTTCTGAAAGCCCTTCAGCAGCGTGCTGTCGCCCATTCCGCTTACAAATTTATTGCCGTCACGTTTAATAACGGAGGCACCGTAGGTCATAGCATAATCTGTATACAAATTCAGCGTCCACGGTGTTGAATCAGAGCCTGCCGCCGATTTATACTGCCTGCAAATTTCAATAAACTTGTTCCAGTTCCAATCGGATTTATTTTTCATCCAGATAGTATAGGGGTCGCTTAAATCATATTTTGCAATAAGCTCTGTATTATAAAACATTGTGAGCGGCTGCTGCAAAAGCGTATTTTTAAGGTTTACCGCATAGGTTTTGCCGTTGAAGGTATATGTTTGCGAAACAAAGCTGTCCCAAGCGCTATCCTTAAAATCATAACCGGAAACAGTAATGGGGTCCATAAGCGACAACGTTCCCGGAACAACGCCCCTCATTCTGATAATATCCGGCGAATTTTTGGCTGCTACCATAGCGGCTATTTCGCTTTGGTAGTTATCATATGAGCCTACAAGCCATTTAACCTTAATTCCGGTTTTGCTTTGGAAGGTTTTAATAAGATTATTTGCACCCGGAACATCGTTAAGCACATTCCAGGAATAAATTGTAAGTGTTTTTCCCTTAAGAGATTTAGGCACCCCTGAAAGACCGCCGTTTACATTTCCCGATGTTGCCATTGAAACTGTTTTTCCGCTTGAAGCACTTTCGCTCTTACCGGATGTATTTGACGCCTCAGAGCTGTTTTGAGTCTCTGAGCCCTGCGCGGAAGCGCTGCCGTCGCTGTTTTCAGCTTCGCTTGACGAATATGTGCTTGAATCTGATGAGGTATTGCTTTTCTTGCAGGCGCTAAAGGAAATAACCATACCAAGCGCCACAATAAGACAAAATGTTTTTTTAATCATATTTGTTCTCCTTTTTTAATTTTATTTAAAGCCGATTTACATACGGCTTAACCGACTATTCCGCTGGTAGAAACACTTTCTATAAACCTGCGCTGCAATAAAATATAGAAAATAAGCATTGGGGCAATCATAAGAAAACATGCTGCCATTGTTACGCCGCCCTGATTCATACTTGTAATTCCTTCAACCCCGCCCGTGAAAAACTGATATATATTTACCAGCTGAACGCCCAGCGGAAAGTTTTCCGAAAGGTACGTTTGCGCCAGGTAATAATCGTTCCAGTGCCAGATTACCGAAAACAGCAAAACCGTTATAATAGCCGTTCCCGAGGAGGGAATAACTATAAAGAAAAACGTTTTCCAGGCATTTGCGCCGTCAATCCATGAAGCCTCCTCCAGCTCCTTGGGTATTCCTTTAAAAAACTGGTAGTATATGTATATAAACAGGCTGCCCCTCAGCCCTACCGCAAATAACGAGGGCAGCCAGAAAACCCACGGCGTATCAAGAATAGACGGTCTCAGCTCTCTGCCTACCAGCCTGCCCAGCAAATTAAGAATACCTGCGAAATCCACAAACTTATAATTGACGTAGCTCGGTATCAGCAGCATGGGAAACGGAATAAGCATTGTAAGAATCATTATAAAGGTTAATACTTTTTTGCCTCTTATATTAAATCTCGCCAGACCGTATGCGGCAACCGCGCAGGAGAAAACCTCAATCAACGCCGCAACTATTTCATTTATAAGCGTGCTGGAAAGCGAACTCCAATAATCAATGGTTTTCATTGCAAGCCGAAAGCTTTCCAGCGACCAATGCTTGGGAATCCATTGCACGGTTACGTCATAATAATCCGATGTGCTCTTTAACGCGCTTAAAACCATAAACAAAATGGGATATATAAGCATATACCCGAATGCTATTATTACAATATACCTTGCAGCGCTTCCCACAGCCGCTGCTGCCTGCCTTTTTCCGTTACCCTGCGGCAGCTTCATATATACACCCCTTTTTATGTTTCTGATGTATGTCCATTTTTAAAATTGATTGGATATTACGTCCATATTACTTATAA
>ENA-UEPL01000662-UEPL01000662.1-human-gut-metagenome-genome-assembly--contig:-NODE-662-length-30728-cov-18.186356_pt1 | contig 30728 bp, 19 predicted proteins | sample MGYA00242896_ERZ507908 | MGnify/ENA primary metagenome ERZ507908 (study PRJEB26167, sample SAMN06115518) | human gut metagenome | host: Homo sapiens | place: China:Chongqing | collected 2015-08-20...
GCAATCCTGTTCGGAGCCTTAATGGTTTCGTCAACAGGAACATTTGTGTCTTGTAAGGATTACGACGATGACATCGATGCAATCAACAAGGAACTGACCGATCTGAAATCAAAACTTTCAGATCTTGAAAGTAAAGTAAATGCCGGTGGCGCTTATGTTACCAAGATTGAATCTGTAGACGGTGGTTTCAAAGTATCGGTAAGCGATGGTACTTCTTACAACCTGACCGTTGCCAGTGCTGCTCCCGGTAGCAAGGTTGTGATTGACGACAAGACCGGTGAAATCAGTATTGATGGCAAAGCTACAGGTTGGTTTGCTACTACGGGTGAAGGTGAAGAAGCTGTGGATATGACTCCGTATGTAAAAGACGGATATTGGTATTTCTATGACAAAGCAGCAAAAGACTTTGTGAAGTCTGAATACAAAGCTGCCGGTGATGCTTATGCAGTAGTAAAAGACGGTGTAGTGACTCTGCATATGCCGGATGAAAGCGGTAAGATGCAATCTATCGTATTACCGTTGACTGCTAATGCGTTGACTGCTATTTCTTTGCCTGCCGGATTGACAATCGGTAATACTGTTGCTACAGATGCTGCTGATGATGCTGAGGCAATCTCTTCAGCGAAAGCTGCTAAATTAGATTGGAAAGGTCCTAAAGGTGCCATTGAAAAGGATCAATTCTTAGTTGGTCAGATTGGTGTTGCTGATTTGGTTGTTTCTCCTAAGAATTACGATTTGTCTGCTCAAAAACTTACTTTGGTAGACAGCAAGGGTAATGTAGCTCCTGTTAAGGTTATTGCTACTCCTAATACATTTAATAGCGTTATTGTTGGCGATCGTGCAGCTTCTGAAAACGGTAATTGGAATTTGACGGTGGAAATGACTGATGAGGTTACTGCTGATAATATTAATAAGGTATTTAAAGGTACTGCTGATAAGGAAATTTTGTATGCTTTGTGTGTAAATGGTATTCCTTATACTGCTTATGATATTGCCATTAAAACAAAAGCACCTGAATCATCTCCTGTTGCAGCGATTACTTTTGCTGTTGATAAGCTGTCTTATATAGATGCAGAAGGTACAGAAGTTAAAGGCGCTACTGATGCTATTGAACTTCCTGTAGGAACGACAACATTGAAGTATGCTGATGCTAAGTTGTATGACTCTTATATCACTTTTGAAGGAACATATAAGGCAAAAGCTGAAAAATTAGGTGTTAAAGCAGATGGTATGACTGTTACTGTTCCGCAAGCTGCAAGTGGTGAAACTCTTGTTGCAACTGTACACATGGTGAATATCGGTGGTGTAGAAACTACGACTTCTAATACTATCACTTTGAAGTTGGCAGGTGCTTCTATCGATACTCCGACAGAAATTTCTGCTACCGAGTATAAGGTTATGCCGAACGCAGATTTCACTAAAGTATTGCCTGCTATCCTGATTGACTTAGGTGATGCATTGAGTAAATTGGATGCAGCAACAATTGAAGCTGTACAGAATGCAGACCAGCTTTCTGTAGTTGAAGCTGCAACCCAGGAAGGATTTATTGTTGCTAGTGATGATAATGTGTTTACATCAACTTATTACAAAGCTAATGCTCAGGGTAAGAAAGGTGCTGCATGGGATGCTAACCAAGATGGTCTTGAATCACTTCGCTTTATTGAAATAGCTGTAGCTACTAATGCCGGTACTAATAATGTAGCTGAGGATGCTAAGCCGGGTAAATACACATTGAATTTGGTAATTAAGGACGGTACTACTGTTGGTAATGAAATCGCTAAGATTGCTATGCCTGTAAATGTGACAGTTCCTGCATTCGATGATTTGTTTGCTGCAACAGATGCTTGGACAGAAGGTGTATATGGAGCTAGAATTTATCCTTCTACCAATGATGCATTAATCAGTATGTCAAATGCATACACTGCTAAATCGGGAGTAGATGCTAATTACAATAAGATTGCTTATGCTTTTGATAAGATTAGCAATGAAGCTGTTGGTGAAGTAAATGCCAGCACTCAGCAGGTAACTTTGAATAAGGATGTAGTTTACAAAGACAAGGCTCTTGCTAACAGTGAATTGAAAGCAACTGCTTCTTATAGTATTTTGGACGCAATGACTGCATATACCAGTTCAGGTAGTGATGAGACCACATTAAAAGCTATTAAGAAAGCATTTACTGTTGAATCATCTAAGTTTACAGTAAAACTTCAGACTATCTTTGATGGTGGTAAGATTGTATTCTATAAAGATAATGCAGTTGTTACCGGTACGGTTGGTATAGATACTGATGGTAAAATAGCCGGATTGACCATACCTGGCAATAAAAAACAAGGTTTGGCTATTAACTTCTTAAGCGCAGACTTAGCTGTAAATTCAACTAATGTTGCAAATTCTTATCCAAGTGCTGATGCTAACAAATTACAAGGATATGTATTCGGTAGTAGCAGTGCACCAGCTGCTTCGGGTAAGCAAATCAAAGTAACATGGAGTACAGGTATTCCTACAGTAACAGTAGCAGAGGGTACTGGTGGATTAGAGTTCACAAATAGCGATCCGTCTTCTCCTACTTACGAAACTACCTTGACTGCAACATTTGAAGATGCTACAGGTATTGTATATACTTCAAGCATTAAGGTGGAAAAGAAATAATACGTCTTTAGTATTTATCTTTAATATGGAAGAGCATCCTTCGGGGTGCTCTTTTTTTTGAATGGTAGCAGCCGGGAATTCATTTTACTCCTGCCACAGTGGAACTGACTAACAATTGCTCATACAGTTTGTTGGATGTGAAGGGTAAAGTAGCCGAATTATTGTTTCTACTCCTTCTAAGGGCTCGCCCGAAAACTGTTTGCTTTGTGTCTTCGGGCAGGCAACCCCTGCCCCTACATCTGACAATTGGATAGCTCGGCTTAGTTTTGACACACTCCCTTCTCATTCTCAGTTGAGAATTACATCCCATTCAATCGGGAAGTGAATATCTTCGGTAACGGATTCTATTCACTTCCCGATTTTTTATTGAATTTGATTGATGCGATATACAATTTTCCCTTGGTGGTGTCACAATGACATATATACATGCAGGTTCATGCGTACGTACGTGTAGCCCGATACATACGTACGTGTAGGCTTACGCATACGTATGTGTGGCCCGATGCGTACGTACACATTTTACAAATAGGCAGCTTGCACTGTATGTTGCAAAAAGACCTTGATGTTTTTAAAAATCCTCAAGGTCTTTTTTGAAAACACCACCTTCTTTTTTAAAAAGCTCGGCATGTTTTTCCTGTAAGGGTAGAATGCATCCCCTCACCAAGTCGGTTATTCCTTCTTCTCCGTTCATCCTTTCATTTTAGCCGAAATGTGCGGATAATCAGAATGTTAAGAATGACAGGACATCCCTTCATCCTCCTTTCAGCCGTGCTTCCCAAGTCCCTTCACAAGCTGCCTTCAGCCTTTATCCTGCCGGAAGAAGTTTTACGAATGAAAGGAGGATGAAAGGGTGGTGACACAATGTTCATTCACTACCGGACCCCCATCAATAGGGCGTTTCAACGACTAATGAAAGGAGAAAGGGAGAAATCCTTGAAATCTCAAGTATGCTTTTGATCTACTCTTGCCGTCAATGGTTTCATCGCTATTGGTAAACCAAGCCGCGAAGCGTAAAGCCTTGTTGTTTGGGAAACATTGTGCCAAAGACCCATCGGGATGAGAGGTTGTTTCTATTTTGGAAACAGCTGCATCTTTTCGTAATTTTCCCTTTTTAAAATACTGTTTTTATGTTCTGATATTTGTTGGGTATGCTGTTTTTATGTACTTTTGAACCGTTATTTTATTGAGTATCTGTTACATGAAAGAACATATATCTCTGATTTTTACAGTAGTCTTTTCAAGAACTTGAAAAAACAGACCGGTTTGATACCTGTCGGGCTTATAAAGGATGATAAGAGTTACGTTTTAAGCAGCATACTTCCACAAGATATAATAAAGAAGAAACTAACACGATAACAAATGAATATTATGAAGAAAATGCTATTGTTCACCTTGTTGGTAGGTGGATTATGTACAACTACACCCGTAGTACAGGCACAAGAAAGGTTGCCGGAGTACTTACAGGCGGAAAAATTTACTCAGGAGAAACTGAACACCATGTTGTTCTCTACTGTGGTAGACCCTCATTGGTTTCAGAAAGGGAATAACTTCTGGTTTCAGTATAAAACAAGTGAAGGTACCTTTTGGTATGTGGTAGACCCTTCGGCACGCAGTAAGAAGCAGCTTTTCGACCGTGATGAAATGGCCTCGCAGCTGACCGAAATTGTAAAAGACCCTTTTGAAGCGCGTCATCTTCCCATCAGGAACTTGAAAGCTCAGGAAGACGGTCGTACTTTTACTTTTGAGGTGGTATCTTCTCAGGATGCCAAGCCCAAGAAGGAGGATAAGGAGAAAAAAGATAAAAAAGGCAAGACCGAGAAAGAAGTCTTTTATTTTTCCTACGATTATCCCACCCGTAAGCTCACTCATCTGAAAGATAAAGAAAAAGAACCCAAGAAAATCAGATGGGGGTCAATCTCTCCTGACGGAAAGACGGTGGTTTATGCCAAAGACCTGAATCTTTATCGTATGAGCCGTGAAGATTATGAGAAGGCAAAGAAGAATGAAAAGGACAGTACTATTGTCGAAATTCAGCTGACCAAAGACGGTGTGGAAGATTTTGGCTACGGTATTCCTTACAGTACGCTCAACACTGATACGCTGTGTAATGGCAAGCGTCGCAGGGTGTATGGGGTGTGGTCGCCCGACTCCCGTCATTTTGCAATGACCGTTTCCGATGACCGGGCCGTAAAAGAGTTGTGGGTGATTAACTCTATGGCACAACCGCGTCCTACCCTGGAAACTTATAAATATCAGATGCCCGGTGAAAAAGAAGCTCCGATAGAACATTTGTATTTGTTTGATATGAGTGACAACAGCCGGAAAGAAATAAAGGTGGACGCTTATAAAGATCAGACTTTGGGACTCTCTTACAGTCCGTGGTTGCAGAAACAGCGTGATATGGAAGATCAGCCTTCAATCTGGCTGGGTGACAATAACCGTTTCTATCTTTCACGTAAAAGCCGTGACTTGCATCGGATAGATATTTGTTCTTACACTGTGGGGCAGGATTCTATTGTCCCTGTTATTAAAGAGCGTATGAATACTTATCAGGAAACGCGTCCTTTGCATCTTTTGAGCAATGGAAAAGAACTGATACAGTGGAGTGAACGCGACGGTTGGGCGCATCTTTATTTATATGATGATAAAGGTAATCTGAAAAACCGTATCACAAAGGGACCTTGGCATGTGGAAGAAATATTGAAAGTAGACAATAAAGCGCGTGTCATTTATTTCACTGCCAATGGTATGAACCCGAACGAGAACCCGTATTATGAGCACTTGTATCGGGTGAATTTGGATGGTAGCGGACTGAAGCAACTTTCAAAGGGAGATTATTTCCACCGCGTGGAAGTGGATGATGAGGCTCGTTTTGTGGTGGATAACTTTTCACGTGTCAATACAGTGCCTTGTGCCGACTTGCTGGATACGAACGGTAATAAAGTGATGACGATTCAGGAAAGTGATTTCTCGCAGCTTTTTGCTGCCGGTTACAAGTTTCCCGAACCTTTTAAGGTGAAAGCTGCCGATGGAGTGACCGACCTTTATGGTGTGATGTATAAACCGTTTAATTTCGATTCTACAAAGGTATATCCTATTGTAGACTATGTTTATCCGGGGCCGCAGGTTGAAGGTACGGTTTATCCGTTTACTCGTATGACTCCGCGTACAGACCGATTGGCACAAGCCGGTTTCATCGTCATTTCGGTAGGACAACGTGGCGGACATCCAAGCCGTTCCAAGTGGTATCATAACTATGGATATGGCAATATGCGCGATTATCCCTTGGCCGACCACAAATATGCTATCGAGCAGTTGGCAATGCGTTATAATTATATAGATATAGATAAAGTGGGTATTCACGGACATTCAGGAGGCGGATTTATGAGTACGGCTGCCATGTGTCAATATCCTGACTTCTTTAAGGTTGCCGTTTCATGTGCCGGAAACCATGATAATAATATTTATAACCGTTGGTGGAGCGAAACGCATCACGGAGTAAAGGAAGTGGTAAGCGAAAAGGGAGATACTACCTTTGTTTACAAGATAGCGACCAATCCTCAGATTGCTAAACAGCTGAAAGGCAATTTGCTGCTGATTCACGGTGATATTGATAACAATGTACATCCGGGTAATACACTGCGCGTGGTTGATGCATTGATCCGTGCCGGCAAACGCTTTGATATGCTGATTTTACCGCAGCAGCGCCACGGATTCGGTGACATGAATGAATATTTCTATTGGAGACTGGTGGATTACTTCTCAGAACATCTGAAAGGAAAGAGTGAGAAATCTGTGGATATTCCCAAACGTTAGTGAAGATTATACATTGCAGGGACTCAGTTCTTGAGCCCCTGCAATGAAAAAATATCTATTACAGCAGACCTGCAATGTAAGCCTTCATTTCGGGCACGGCAGCTTTTGCTTCCAGATATAATTTATATTGGGCTTTTGTGCGTACCAAATTGTGACCTTCGTATTTGGTCTGGTAATACGTATCACCGTTGATATAGTCGGCCAAGAAACGTACAGCCTGCATATATGGGAACAAGGTGGCAGCGTATGGCAACATCTCAATTTCAACCGGAGTCAGGAATGAACGGGCTGATTCAATGTATCCTTTGGCGAATGCCTTGAAAATCTCCATATTAAAACGGACATTGTTCAAATCCTTTTCGTCTTCTTTGCCTGTATTGGCTGCCGAACGAAGGAAGTCACCGAAATCGGAGAAGATGAAGCTGGGCATGACAGTGTCGAGGTCGATAACGCAAAGCACTTTACCGTCTTCATCAAACAACATGTTGCTGACTTTAGTATCGCAGTGGCAGATACGTTTCGGAAGTTTGCCTTCGCGGAACAGTCTTTCGGCACTGCACATTTCGTCGGCATCTTTTTCAATGGCATCAACGATGTCCTGCACTTCGCTCAGTCTGCCGGCTGCATTGGTGGCAACGGCTTCGCGCAACTGTTTCATGCGGAATTCCATGTTGTGGAAATCAGGAATAATTTCACCCAGCTGTTCGGGCACATCGGCCAACATAGCTTGGAATTCGCCGAATTTCAAACCTGCCAAATAAGAAGAGTCGGGAGTGACAGCTTCCAAAGTCTGTGAACGGGGAATGAATACTGATACGCGCCAATAGCCTTCGCCATCATAATAAAAGGTCTTTCCATCGGTAGCCGGAAGGAAACGGAGCACTTTGCGGTCGATGTCTGTTTCGTTCTGTGCTTCCAGCTTTTTGCGGATATGACCTGTCACCACTTCGATGTTGTGCTGTAACATGTCGATGTCGGTAAATATCTGATGGTTGATACGTTGTAATACGTAATCAGCTTCTTGGGGATCGACAGTTTTTACTAAATAAGTTTGGTTGATCAGCCCTGAAGTCAGTGCTTTTACTTCTTTTACTTCGCCCACCTCGGGGAATTGCTTGATAATTTGATTGAGGTTTTCCATAGATTGTTATTGTAATAATTATGAATAATCACGGATTATAATGAGACAAAGATAGCTTCTTCTCCTTAAATAAGGAAAAGAAGCTATCACAATTTTATTATTTATTATAAGAATAGGTGTGTTATTTCTTCAAATCAGTTTGGAACATACGGTCTGCGCGCAGTAAATGACGCCAGCAGGATACCAATTCCTGTGATTCTTGTAGCACGTTAAGGTATACCATGGAGGCTTTTACGTTCACGTCACGTTCCTGTATGCGGTCCATTTGCTGTTTTCGCAGGGTGGAAATCTTATTTTTCAACAAAGCTCCTTCACGCAGCAAAGCATCGGTTTGAGTGTAATCCTTATTGGCAAGCACTTCTGTAGCGCGAGCCATCAGTGCGGTCATTTCGTCGCGGACAGGGATAAATTCATTGGTGGCGCGTTCTGATAACGGAGTGAATTTATTGTCTACGTGCTCTTTGCAAGGGTCACAGATACGTTTCAGACAGTAGAGCATTTGTTCGCAGCTATTACTACCCAAATGGAACCAGGTGTTCTTTTCGATGGCGGTAAAGTTGTCTATGCGGCGCAGACCCAGAATCTCTTTGCGGCGTATTTTTTTCAGCATTTCCTTCTGGCTGTCAGTATTGCTTACGGCTTTACGCAGGGCTTTCAAATTCTCGTTGATGAATCCGTCGGTTATTTGACGATAAGTTTCGTTGGTAAATGTCATTTCGGCTACCAATGTATTATTAACGTGCTGGCGGAGCAATGTCCAACGTTCTTCTTTGTCTTTGCTGGTAATGAGGCGTGCGAATATATCGTCTTTACCCTTATCTTTCTGTTTCTTGCTGTAGTTGATATTGCTACGCACCAATAGGAATATGGCGAGTGCAATCAAAGCCAGCATAGCAAATGTGCCGCCGTAATACATAATGAGTGTTACCACAAAACAAATAGTGAAGGCAGCTCCGGCAGTAATGAACCAACCACCGATGACGGAAAGAACGCCGGTGATGCGATAGACAGCACTGTCGCGGCTCCATGCACGGTCGGCTAACGAGCTACCCATGGCAACCATAAAGGTAACATAAGTGGTAGAAAGAGGAAGTTTCAGAGAAGTACCCAAAGCAATGAGCAGACCTGCCAATACCAGATTGACAGAGGCGCGTATCAGGTCGAATGCAGCACCGTTTTCCATGATCATAACATCTTTGCAGAAGCGGCTGTCGGCCCAACGTTTCAAGTTGTCGGGCAATACCTTGGCTATGTTTTCTGAAGCGGTCATGGTGGAACGGACAATACTACGTGCCACGGCTGATGAACCGAACATTTCATCGCCTTCATCCTGGCGTGAAAGGTCTACCGACGTTTTTACAACATTTTGCGCTTTCTTCGAGGTTATCAGGGCATATACCATAATGACTCCTGCTAAAAATAAGAATAAGAATGGGGTAGTGGCGGGACCATTCAGTGAATCCATCAGATAACCCATCGGATTACCATTGCCATTCGCCATGAAGTCGGTATATGCGGAGAAACCGGCTAAGGGCACACCGATAAAGTTCACCAGGTCATTGCCGGCAAAAGCCATGGCTAAAGCAAAAGTACCCAACATAACGACCACTTTAAATACATTGATTTTGCACCAGTGCAGTACTTGCATCAGAATGGTGAAGAATACAAAACTGCAACTTACCAACATCAGAGTGTTCTCTTGAATCCAATGCTTGTTGTCAGGGGTCATAAAGGAAGAGTCTTTCAGTCCTTTTATCAGCATGAAATAGATAATGGCTGTTACGGCAACACCGCCAAACAAACCAATGGTGTATTTCAGTTTCTTGGTATAATTAAAGGTAAAGAGAAGGCGTGAGAGGTATTGTACCAATGTACCGAAGAAGAAGGCTACGGCTACCGAGAGGAAAATACCCAAAATGACGGACAAGGCTTTTTCTGTATTCAGCAGGTCGGCAAAGCCCAACATGCCGGTTTCGTCTCCTGCTATCTTGATGAGGGCTAATACAAAAGTACCTCCCAGCAGTTCAAACACCATAGATACAGTAGTTGAGGTAGGCATTCCTAAAGAGTTGAAAATGTCCAGTAAGACGACATCCGTTACCATAACAGCCAGAAAGATACACATCAGCTCCTGAAAGTAAAATTGTTCAGGGCGGAAGATACCGTGACGTGCGATGTCCATCATACCATTGCTCAGTGTGGCGCCAATAAAGATACCAAGGGCGGCGATGGCGATAATGGTTTTGAATGATGCTGCTTTGGCACCGATAGCGGAGTTCATGAAGTTTACTGCGTCGTTACTGACGCCTACTACCAAATCGAATATGGCTAGCAGAAAGAGGAATACGACGATTCCCAAAAACATTGTTTCCATAAATTTTGTTCACTCTATTTTTAATGGGTGCAAAGGTAGAAGAGCTATGTTATGATGAAATGTCATATATGTTACATTTGTGTTACAATCCGGGTTTTAGGACAAATATGAACCGATAAATAATATTTCACCTTTTTGTGTGGAAGATATAAACTGAAAATTCATACCTTTGTAGCCCAAATACTTAATCTATAAAAAATGTCAGAGGCTAAGAGAATAAAAACCGCATTGGTATCGGTTTATCACAAGGAAGGTTTGGATGAGATTATTACCAAACTACACGAAGAAGGAGTAGAGTTCCTCTCAACAGGCGGAACACGACAGTTTATTGAATCATTGGGTTTCCCGTGCAAAGCGGTAGAAGACCTGACTACTTACCCCTCTATTCTGGGCGGACGTGTAAAGACACTGCATCCGAAGGTTTTCGGAGGTATTTTGTGCCGTCGCGGTCTGGAACAGGATATGCAACAGATTGAGAAATACGAAATTCCTGAAATAGACTTGGTCATCGTAGATTTGTATCCGTTTGAGGCAACTGTAGCCAGCGGTGCGGAAGAACAGGCTATTATCGAAAAAATAGATATAGGCGGTATCTCATTGATACGTGCTGCTGCAAAGAATTTCAATGATGTGGTTATTATTGCCAGTCAGGCACAATACAAACCGTTCCGCGATATGTTGCTGGAACATGGTGCCACTACTTCAAGAGAAGAGCGCCGTTGGTTTGCCAAAGAAGCATTTGCTGTTTCATCTCATTATGATTCGGCTATCTTTAATTACTTTGACGGTGGGGAAGGCTCTGCTTTCCGTTGTGCAATGGAAGATCAAAAGCAGCTTCGTTATGGAGAAAACCCGCATCAGAAAGGTTATTTCTATGGTAATTTGGACGCGATGTTTGACCAAATCCACGGAAAAGAAATTTCTTATAACAACTTGTTGGATATCAATGCTGCCGTTGATTTGATTGATGAATTTGATGAAATTACTTTTGCTATTCTGAAACATAATAATGCCTGTGGCCTGGCTTCACGTCCTACTGTTCTTGAAGCATGGAAAGATGCCTTGGCAGGTGATCCTGTTTCTGCTTTCGGTGGTGTATTGGTTACTAATGCGGTTATCGACAAGGAAACAGCAGAAGAAATCAATAAACTCTTCTTTGAGGTTATCATAGCTCCTGATTATGATGTGGATGCATTGGAAATTCTGGGGCAGAAGAAGAACCGCATTATTTTGGTGCGTAAAGAAGCCAAGTTGCCCAAGAAGCAGTTCCGCTCTTTATTGAATGGGGTGTTGGTTCAGGAGAGAGACTTGGATGTGGAAACTGCTGCCGATTTGAAACAAGTAAGCGAGAAAGCTCCGACGGCTGCCGAAGTGGAAGATATGTTGTTTGCCAACAAGATTGTAAAGAACAGTAAGAGCAATGCTATCGTTTTGGCTAAAAACAAACAATTGCTGGCAAGCGGTGTGGGTCAGACTTCACGTGTGGATGCCCTGAAGCAGGCAATCGAGAAAGCCAAATCGTTTGAATTTGACCTGCATGGCGCAGTGATGGCAAGTGATGCTTTCTTCCCCTTCCCCGACTGTGTGGAAATCGCTGATAAGGAAGGTGTGAAAGCTGTTATCCAGCCGGGAGGCTCTGTAAAAGATGAATTGACGTTCCAGTATTGCAATGAGCATGGAGTAGCCATGGTTACTACCGGTATCCGTCATTTTAAACACTAATATAATAGTTTGAGAGGGTGTGTCAAAGGAAGATAACCGATTCCGGCTTTGACACATCTTCTCATTATACCTGTCAATTAAATAAAAATTATGGGATTATTCTCCTTTACACAAGAGATTGCGATGGACCTTGGCACTGCCAATACCATCATATTGAATAACGGAAAGATTGTAGTGGACGAACCTTCGGTCGTTGCACTCGACCGTCGCACTGACAAGATGATTGCCGTAGGCGAGCGGGCTAAAATGATGTATGAGAAAGAGAACCCGAATATTCGTACTGTGCGTCCTTTGCGTGACGGTGTGATTGCCGATTTTAATGCTTGCGAACAGATGATGCGCGGGCTGATTAAGAAGGTGAATATGGGTAATCGTTTCTTCTCTCCTTCATTACGTATGGTTATCGGTGTGCCTTCAGGCAGTACGGAAGTTGAACTCCGTGCCGTTCGCGATAGTGCAGAACATGCCGGCGGACGTGATGTATATTTGATTTTTGAACCTATGGCTGCTGCTATCGGTATCGGTATTGATGTGGAAGCACCCGAAGGAAATATGATTGTCGATATAGGTGGTGGTTCTACCGAGATTGCCGTTATTTCATTGGGCGGTATCGTGTCGAATAACTCGATTCGTATTGCCGGTGACGATTTAACGGCTGATATTCAGGAGTATATGAGTCGTCAGCATAATGTAAAGGTGAGTGAACGTATGGCAGAACGTATTAAAATCCATGTAGGTGCGGCATTGACTGATTTAGGCGATGATGCTCCCGAAGATTATATTGTTCGTGGTCCTAATCGTATTACTGCTCTCCCTATGGAAGTACCTGTCAATTATCAGGAAGTGGCACATTGTTTGGAAAAGAGTATTGCCAAGATTGAAACTGCTATCTTGAGCGCATTGGAGCAGACTCCTCCCGAGTTGTATGCCGATATTGTGTTGAATGGTATTTATCTGGCAGGTGGCGGTGCTTTGTTACGCGGTTTGGACAAGCGTCTTACCGATAAGATTAATATTCCGTTCCATATAGCCGAAGATCCTTTGCTGAGTGTAGCCAAAGGTACAGGTATTGCACTGAAGAATGTAGACCGTTTCTCATTCTTGATGCGATAAGATATTAATGAAGAAATAAAGATGAGAAATCTGCTGAATTTCTTTTTAAAGTATAATTACTGGTTCCTCTTTGTTTTACTGGAGGTAATCAGTTTTGCTTTATTATTCCGTTTCAACAGTTATCAGGGAAGTGCATTCTTTACCTCAGCCAACCGGGTTGCCGGTGCGGTGTATGACGCAGCCAATAATGTCACCGGATATTTTCACTTGAAAACCATCAATGATGAATTGGTACAAAAGAATGTAGAACTGGAACTGCAAGTGGAACGCCTTCGTGAAGCCTTGACGGAAGCGACGGGAGACAGCAGTGGTATCGAGCAGATGAAACAGGAAGCCTTGCAGGGGTATGACATCTTCAAGGCGAGTGTTATCAATAATAGCATTACTCATGCCGATAATTATATTACTATAAATAAAGGTACGGCAGACGGTGTGCGCAGTGAAATGGGGGTAGTGAACGGAAGTGGTGTGGTAGGTATTGTTTATCTTACTTCTTCTCATCATTCCATCGTTATTCCCGTTTTGAATTCTAAAAGCAGTATCAGCTGTAAAATAAAGAAGAGTGATTATTTCGGTTTCTTGAAATGGGACGGTGGTTCGTCTGAATATGCTTACGTAAAAGATATGCCTCGTCATTCATTATTCTCTTTGGGAGATACCATTGTGACAAGCGGACACAGTGCCGTATTTCCTTCAGGAATTCCGATAGGGACAGTAGACGATATAGCCGACAGTCATGATGGTCTGTCTTACTTGCTTAGAGTCAAGCTCTTTACAGATTTTGCTCGTCTGAATGATGTTCGCGTTATTGCGGAGAAAGGGCAAGAGGAACAGCTGGAATTAGAAAAACAGGTTAAAACGAATAAGTAGAGTAGACTGATGATTACTTATCTGCAAAGAATAGAGTGGTTTATCGGGCTGGTACTGTTGCAAGTGCTGGTATTAAATCGTATGCATATGAATGGATATGCCACTCCTTTCTTTTTTATTTATTTTATTCTGAAGTATAATTCGGGTGTAAGTCGTAACACATTGATGGTGTGGTCGTTTTTACTCGGATTGACAGTTGATATTTTCAGTAATACTCCCGGAATGAATGCCGCCGCCGCTACGTTATTGGCTTTTATGCGTGAGCCTATCCTCAGGCTGGTGACGTTACGCGACAGTGCCGAAGACTTTGAGCCGGGCATCAAGAGTATGGGGATTTCTCCTTACTTTCGGTATATTCTGTTGTGTACATTCCTGTTTTGTAGCATTTTGATGGTGATAGATACTTTCTCGTTTTTTAATCTGCCTGTATTATTATTGAAAATATTGACAGATGCCTCCATTACAATTGTTTGTATATTATGTGCCGAGGCAATAAGGAGGAAGAAATAAGTGGAAAGAGATTATAATCTGGAGAAGCGGAAATATGTGATTGGTGGATCGGTTGTTGTTATTGTACTGATTTACCTGATACGTCTTTTTACCTTGCAGATTATGAGCGAAGACTATAAAAAGAATGCAGACAGCAACGCTTTTCTGAATAAGACACAATATCCCAGTCGTGGTGTGATGTATGACCGTAATGGGAAATTATTGGTTTACAACCAACCGGCATACGATGTCACTATGGTGATGAAAGAGGTGGTAAATCTTGATACACTTGATTTGTGCCGGACGTTGAATATTACTCCGGAATACTTTAAAAGGCGTATTCGTGAAATGAAAGATCGCCGCTCTAATCCGGGTTATTCTCCTTATACTCATCAGGTCTTTATGACCCAGCTTTCTGCCGAAGAATGTGGAGTGTTTCAGGAGAAACTGTTTAAATTCCCCGGATTTTATATCCAGAGACGTACCATCCGACAGTATAATTATAATTCAGCTGCTCATGTTTTAGGTGATATTGCCGAAGTTTCCAAACGGGATATAGAGGCGGATGATTATTATGTGCGTGGAGATTTTATCGGTAAACAGGGGGTGGAGCGCTCTTATGAGAAACAATTGCGTGGAGAAAAAGGAGTGGAAATATTGCTCCGTGATGCTCGCGGGCGTATTCAGGGACGCTATATGGACGGAAAATATGACAAGACTCCTGTACCGGGCAAGAATTTGAAATTGGGGATTGATGTTGAGCTTCAAATGCTTGGAGAACGACTCTTGGAAGGGAAAATAGGAAGTATTGTTGCTATCGAACCCGAAACAGGAGAGATATTATGTATGGTATCTTCACCTACTTTCGACCCTAGGCTGATGGTGGGACGCCAACGGGGAAAGAATCACTTGGATTTGGCACGCGATAGTTGGAAACCTTTGTTGAACCGTGCTATTATGGGACAGTTTCCGCCGGGGTCTACCTTTAAGACATCACAAGCCCTTACTTTTCTTGAGGAAGGTATTATTGTGCCCGAGACGCCTTATTCCTGTTATCATGGATTTGTACACGCAGGCCTTCGTGTAGGTTGTCATGCCCATGGCTCTCCTCTGGCATTGGTTCCGGCTATTGCTACTTCATGTAATGCTTATTTTTGCTGGGGACTGTATCACATGATAGGAGCCAAGAAAAAATACGGTTCGGTACAGAATGCGATGTCTACCTGGCGTGACTATATGGTTTCGATGGGGTTTGGATATCCGTTGGGTGTAGATCTTCCGGGAGAGAAGCGGGGAATGATTCCGAATGCAGAGTATTATGACAAGAATTATCGGGGCTCTTGGAATGGTTTGACTATTATCAGTATTGCCATCGGACAGGGAGAGGTGACATTGACTCCGTTACAGATTGCCAATTTGGGAGCGACAATAGCCAATCGTGGTTACTATGTTACTCCCCATGTGGTAAAAGAAGTGGAAGATGAGCCGTTGGATACTTTGTATAGTACGAAACATTATACGAAGGTGAGTAGCCGGCATTATGAAACGGTGGTGCAGGGGATGCGTGCAGCTGTATTGGGTGGTACATGCCGGGGAGCCAATATTCCCGGTATAGAAGTTTGTGGTAAAACCGGTACGGCACAGAATAGAGGTAAAGACCATTCTGCTTTTATGGGGTTTGCTCCGATGAATAATCCGAAGATAGCTATTGCAGTTTATGTGGAGAATGGAGGATTTGGTGCGGTATATGGGGTGCCTATCGGAGCACTGATGATGGAACAGTATTTGAAAGGAGGATTGTCTCCTGACAGTGAGGTGAAAGCTAATGATATACAAAACAGGAGGATAGATTATGGCATACACGAGCGATAATATGTTGAAGTCGATAGACTGGATAACTATTTGCATCTATTTAGCATTGGTTATCTTCGGCTGGTTCAGTGTATGCGGGGCCAGTTATGACTATGGTGAAATAGATTTCTTCAGTTTCGATACACGTGCCGGTAAGCAGTTGGTGTGGATTTCCTGTTCATTGGGGTTGGGATTTATTTTGTTGATGCTCGAAGATAAGCTTTATGATATGTTTGCCTATATTTTTTATGGGGCAATGATGTTGCTATTGCTTGTCACTCCTTTTTTGGCCGAGGATACGAAAGGTTCTTATTCATGGATTAAGTTTGGACCTGTCAGTTTGCAGCCGGCTGAGTTTGCCAAGTTTGCTACGGCTTTGGCTTTGGCTAAATTTATGAATGTTTATGGATTCACCATGAGTAAGCTGAAGTATTCTCTTCCGGTAACGGGGATGATATTACTGCCCATGTTGCTTATTATATTACAGCGTGAAACAGGTTCTGCATTGGTCTATCTGGCTTTTTTCTTCATGCTGTACAGGGAAGGAATGCCCGGCTCCATTCTGTTTGCCGGGATTTGTGCTGTGGTTTATTTTGTGGTTGGCATTCGTTTTAGTCAGGAGATGATGGCAGATGACTGTACATCGGTCGGGGAATTTTCGGTCTTGCTGTTGATAACGATACTGTCTGCCTTGTTGGTTAATTCTTATTGTAAGAAGAAGCCGGTGGTGTGGTATATTCTCGGTTTCGGTTCTGGAGGGACCTTACTGGCGTTGCTCTTTTCTTATTATGTGATTCCTTTCGATATTACGTGGTTTCAGTACGGACTGTGTGTGGCATTGGTTTTTTATCTCATATTCCTTTCCATGCGCGAGCGTATGCGTGATTATTTTTATATTGCTCTGTTTGCTATTGGCTCTGTGGGTTTCCTTTTTTCTGCCGACTATGTATTTGAAAATGTGCTTGAACCTCATCAACAAGTACGTATAAAAGTGGTACTGGGAATGGAGGAGGACTTGGCAGGGGCTGGGTATAATGTGAATCAAAGCAAGATTGCAATCGGTTCGGGAGGACTGTTGGGAAAGGGGTTCCTGAATGGGACGCAGACGAAGTTGAAATATGTTCCCGAACAGGATACGGATTTTATTTTCTGTACGGTGGGTGAGGAGGAAGGTTTCCTGGGTTCTGCTATTGTGTTACTGCTGTTTATGACTCTGATTTTAAGGTTGATAGTTATTGCCGAAAGACAACACACACGCTTTGGACGTGTATATGGTTACTCGGTGCTGAGCATCTTCCTGTTTCATCTCTTTATCAATATAGGAATGGTACTCGGATTAACGCCGGTAATCGGTATTCCATTGCCTTTCTTCAGTTATGGAGGCTCTTCTTTATGGGGTTTTACCATCCTGCTTTTTGTATTTTTGCGCATTGATTCGGCACGAGGAAGTCATTAAGGTTTTTCCAAACGGATGCCGACATCACTGATTCCTTTCAGTGGATTGTCTGTCATGATATGAACGATGCGGATATTTCTGGAAGCACTGTCTTGGGCGATTGTAAAAGAGGGTGTATAGAGCTTGGTAAATTGATATAGTCCGCCGGGACCATTTCCGTTCCAGTTTCCTGTTTTATCGGCAAGGAATAATTGCAGTGTGTCTGTGGTATAGGTGGATGTGTCTTTTACATTTGTGCTGATATTCATCCATAAATCACGATACGGATAGCTTTCCTGATGCCTGATGCCGATAGTCATTTCATACGTTCCCGCAGGTATTGAAGCCGGAAGGGTATAAACAAGAGTATCACTCTTACTCCATCCCGTTGTAGGGATGGATTGATAAGAGTGATAAACCGTATTACTGTGACATGCTGTCAATAGTAAATATATTATCGGCAGGCAAGCTATTTTATTCTTTATCAGCCACAGGAGCTTGTGGCTTGGAATTGTTGTTCTGAGTTGTTTGGGCATTGTTACCGTTATTATTTCCATTTTTATTGTTGGCAGAAGCGGTGTTCTCGCCATTGCCTGGACGCCGGTTACGGTTGCGCTCGCGGCCGTCTTCACGGTTGCGTTTTCCCTCTGCTCTGCTTTCTTTATTTTCGCGTGGAGGTCTTCCTTCCCCTTTGGGTGGGCGGCCTTCTCCTTTGGGAGCTCTGTTTTCTCCTTTGGGAGCTCTGTTTTCTCCTTTGGGTGGACGTCCTTCGCCCTTCGGCTGGTTATCTTTGAGCTGTTGAGGCTTGTTACCGTTGGTAGTACCTTCGTTATTGCCGTTGGTTTCTCCTTTTCTTTTCTTTTTACGATTGTTGTTATTGCCTTTGCGTTTGTCAAAACGGGTTAGACTTTCCTGTTCCACTAAATCAACCGGTTGTTGTGGTTCGTTTTTCTTGATGGTTTCCAGCAAGTTTTCCGGTTTTTCGCCACGTCTGTTCATATTGATGATTTCAAAGGCTCGTCGTGCAGGGATTGTCACAATGTTTGCCATGAAATTTTTGTCGGTGGAGTAGGTAATGGAACCTTTTAGTATATCAGCCTTGAAGAAGTAGAAAGTGCCGTCGACGGTTTCCAATGTGATTTCTTTACTCGGGAGTCGTTTTTGTGCTTCCACGTATGCGTCCACTTCATAGTTGAGGCAGCATTTCAGTTTGGCGCATTGTCCTGCCAGTTTCTGCGGGTTGAGTGAGATGTCCTGATAGCGAGCCGCACTGGTAGAAACAGAAACAAAGTTGGTCATCCATGTGGCACAACACAGTTCGCGACCGCAGGGACCGATTCCCCCGATGCGTCCGGCCTCCTGCCGTGCACCGATCTGCTTCATCTCGATACGCACGCGGAAAGTCTCTGCCAATACTTTAATTAGCTGACGGAAGTCAACGCGTTCATCGGCAATATAGTAGAAGATGGCTTTGTTGCCGTCCCCCTGATATTCCACATCACCAATCTTCATGTTCAGATTCAGGTTCAGCGCAATTTGGCGTGAACGAATCATCGTATCATGTTCTTTGGCTTTTGCTTCTTCATACTTTTCCATATCTACCGGTTTTACTTTGCGGTAGATTCGTTTAATTTCGACATCCGGTTTCAGGTTTGCTTTGCGCATTTGCAGTGGAACGAGTCGTCCGGTCAGTGTCACTACTCCGATATCATGTCCGGGACTTGCTTCCACGGCAACAATATCGCCTTTGTCCAGCTTCAATTTGTTGCTGTTCTTGAAATATCCTTTGCGCGTATTCTTGAACTGAACTTCAACCATCTCCTGTTCCTCGGCATTTCCGGGAATATCAGCCAGCCAGTCGTAAGTATTCAGCTGTTTATCCTGTCGTCCGCAGCCTTTGCAATACAAACAGCCGCTTCCGTTCTTTAATTTAAACTCATTATTCATAGTGTTGTTATATATATGTTATTTCTGCACCAGCAGCACAATCATTTTAAGCGAGAAATCAAAAAATACCATCTTGGCATTTACGTTCTGTTCTATATGTTGCTGTGCTTCACTTAGTTCATTCATTATTCCCATTACGTTTCGTTCGTTGACAAACGGAGCGAAACGAGTAGAAAAGTTTTGTTCTTCATTGCTCATATATACCAGATCTCGTCGGTGAAAATTGAATATGAAATTTTCACGTATCATACGCTGGCAATAAGTAAGGAAGTTTTTTTGTCGTTCGCGTCCCATGCTTGCCACTCCTTCGCTCCATCGTTTCATATCGCGTATCTTGCGCTGGTAGGACAGACGCATCAAACTGACAAATAGTTCGAAAAACAGTTTGTTCTCTTCACTCAGATGAATGGTTTCCAGTGCTTTCAAAAAATTACCTTCAGAGCGGTGGGCAATATCATTGGCATCTTGCGCTTGCAATCCGTATTTGCTTTGCAGCACTTGGGCTATTTCTGCTTCATCAATTCCATGAATGTTGAATCGTTGGGTACGGCTTTGAATTGTTTGCAAGAGTGCATCCGGTTCTTCCGAAACAAGAAGGAAAACGGTTTGTACCGGCGGTTCTTCTAATAGTTTAAGTAGCTTATTACTGCATTCTACGTTCATTTTTTCGGGCAGCCAGATAATCATTACTTTATAACCTCCCTGACTGGATTTCAAACTGAGTTTGCGCATAATTTCATCGCTTTCTTTGACAAATATCTGCGCTTGCTGATTCTCTGCTCCCATCTCTTTTAACCAATGGTTAAGGTTGAAATAAGGATTATTCATTACAAATTGCCGCCACTCCGATATGAAATCATCGCATACTGTATCCTTTCCGGCTTTTTTCTTGATGACAGGGAAAACGAAATGAAAATCGGGATGTGCCAGTTTGTTGAACTTGGTGCAACTGGGGCATACGCCGCAAGCATCATGCTCTCCACGGTTTTCACAACAAATGTAACGGGCATATGCTATCGCCAAAGGTAACTTTCCAGTACCTTCGGGACCGCAAATCAGTTGGGCATGGGGGATTCTTCCCTCTTTCACTTCGGCAATAAGCCGTTGCTTTGCTTCTTCTTGTCCTATTACATCTTTAAAAAACATCAGCCTATATTTAATATATTACTTTTGCTACTTCTTTTACGCTTTCTACGGCACTCACCGTATAGAAGTGGATACTTGGCACGCCGTATGCTATCAATTCGCGGCATTGGTGGATGCACCATTCCACTCCGAGGGCGCGTGCTTCTTCATCGGTTTTGCATTTCATGGCTTCTGAGGCCAATTCTTGTGGAAGATCAATCTTGAATGTTTTCGGTATCATGCTCAATTGAGATAATTTGCCGAAAGGTTTGATCCCCGGTATGATAGGTACATTGATACCTTCTTTATGTACCCTTTCCACAAACTCAAAGTACTTACGGTTGTCATAGAACATTTGTGTCACGGCATATTCCGCACCGGCTTCCACTTTTTTCTTTAGCCAATAAATATCTTGTTCCATATTGGGTGATTCTTCGTGTTTCTCAGGGTAGCAGGCCACTCCATAGCTGAACGGTGTTCCTGTCACCTTGATGGGAGAACCATCGACGAATAGTCCCTTATTGAAATCATTAATTTGTCCTTCCAGTTCCAATGCATGGCTGTATCCGTTTCCTTCGGGGACAAATGCGGATTCATGTTTGGCTTTGTCACCGCGTAATACCAACAAGTCGGTAATGCCCAAGAACTGTAAGTCCAGCAATACATATTCCGTATCCTCGCGGGTAAATCCGCTACATAGGATATGTGGCACAGTTGTTATATTGTATTTGTTTTGCAGTGCGGCAGCTACGGCAACCGTTCCGGGACGGCGGCGCATACGTGCGCGTTGGTAAAGACCATTTCCAAGGTCTTTGTATACATATTCGCTGCGATGGGTGGTGATATTGATGTACTTAGGGTCAAATTCACGCAATGTATCCACCGTCTTATAAAGCTTCTCAATGCCCGTTCCTTTCAGAGGGGGCAATATCTCAAAAGAAAACGCCGTTTTATCGGTGCTTTTTATTAAGTCAACTACTCTCATTCTTATATCTCGTCTCTTGTGCCTTCTACGGCAAAATTACATATTGGGGCAAAAATAAGAAAAATATTGTAGTTTAAGGAGGTGAAAAGAGGATTTATTTTTTCTCTGCCTTATAATAAGGTGAAAACCATAAGGCAGGAAAAAACTTTCATTGATGTAAAACCGTGTTTTTTGCCAAAGTAAAAAACTGTTTATTTAAAGGAAGGGTGTAAACATATTGGCGAACCAGCCAACAAAGCGTTTCCATGCGGAACGCTTTTTGTATTCTTCCTTGGTGAGCAATGTGCTGTCTTTCTTGTCATCTTCAAACATGCTGCTCAATTCGTGGGTTGTTTCTTTGTCAAAGATAAAGGCATTTACTTCGTAATCGTAACGCAAACTCCGGCTATTTAAATTTGTGCTGCCCACGGTACAAAACAAACTATCTACCATCATGATTTTAGAATGGTGGAACCCTCCGTTATAGATATAGATTTCAGCTCCTTTTTTTCTGAGTTTGTTTGAAGTGTAAAAAGCTGCATCAGGGGTAAAGGGGATGTCTGATTTGCCGGGAATCATTATTTCCACCTCTACTCCACGTTTCAATGCTCGTCTGATAGCTTTCTTTATACTGTGGGTAGGTGTGAAATAGGGATTTACAATCTGCACTTTATGTTGTGCGGCGTCTAATGACTTAACATACATACGGCGCATTATTTTGGGGCTTTTCCGCGGTACTCGGTCGACTATTGCTACCGTCTTGCCACCGGTATCAATGGAATCATTGAGCAAAGGGTAGTACATTGCTCCTCCGATATGCTGTTTGGTGCTTTTATTCCACATTGTAAGGAAGATATCCTGAAGATTGTTTACGGCATCACCTTCGATGCGGACATGCATATCTCTCCAATCACCTATTTCAGGCAGACCTTTAATGTAATAATTGGCTATATTCATTCCTCCGGTATAGCCCACTTTGCCGTCTATTACCACTATTTTGCGATGGTCACGATGCAGGGCATGGTTAATATACGGAAATTTAAAAGGATCAAACTTCACTATTTCAATTCCTTTTTTGCGTATGGCTTTCAGATGCTCTTTTTTCAGAGGCTTGTTGTTTGAGAGGTTGCCAAATGCATCGAACATGGCTCGTACCTCCACTCCTTCTTTTACCTTTTCGCCTAATAAATCGAACAGGGCATTAGCAATTGAGTCATTACGGAAGTTAAAGTATTCCAAATGAATGTGATGCTTGGCTTTTCTTATTTCTTCAAAGAGGTCGATAAATTTGGTATGTCCGCTTTTTAACAGTTTCAGGCGATTGTTTTGGGTGATGGGGATGCCTGATTCTTGCAGGTAGCTGATTACGATAGAATCGCTGTTTGCTTCTTGTGCAAGGGTAGTTCTGCAAATGGAAAGGAACAGTATAAAAAGAATGGTTAGATGAGTATGTCTAGTTATATCGATTTTCATTGCTTTTAAAATTAGGGTCGCAAAGGTATTTATTATTCTAAAGATGACCAAGTTATCGGTATTATTTATATTTAAAAGCGTAAAATAGAACAGGTAAATCGGAAAAACTTTCTTTCTGTTCTGTATTAATTTATAGAAGAAATTGATAAATAGAACAGTTAATTTGGTATATAGACCTTTGTTACTTCATTTAAGTAGAGTACATTTGCAGGAAAACACTAAAACTTAAATCTATGAAATTATTTTGTTGTATTATTTTAGGTGCGTTTATGGTAATGTCGGCTTCTTGCAGTCATAATAGCAAAGAGACTAGAAGAATGCAGACAGTAAAAATAGACACAGTTTTTTCTGTCGAAGGGCAAACTCCTTTGCAGTTTCCGGGGAAGGTAAAAGCTGCTCAGGACGTTAATTTGTCTTTCAGAGTAAGCGGAACGATAGGCAAAATTTGTGTGGAAGACGGAGCCCGGGTAAGGAAAGGTCAGTTGTTGGCACAACTTGATCCTACCGATTATCGGATTCAGCTGGAAGCTACCGAGGCCGAATATCAGCAGGTTAAGGCTGAGGCAGAACGTGTGATGGCTCTTTATAAGGATAATGGAACGACTCCCAATGCCAATGACAAGGCTGTGTATGGGCTGAAGCAGATAACTGCCAAGTATCAACACCACAAGGATCAGTTGGAATATACTAATCTCTATGCTCCGTTTGACGGATTCGTACAAAAGCATTTGTTTGATGAACATGAAACGGTGGGGGCGGGGATGCCGGTTATTTCGATGATCAGCCAAGGAGCACCGGAAGTGGAAATAAATCTGCCGGCAGCAGAATATATTCGTCGTACACAGTTTACCCGTTATCATGCTACATTTGATATTTATCCGGGCAAGTTTTATCCGTTGGAATGTATCAGTATCACCCCCAAGGCAAATGCCAATCAGTTATATTCTATGAGATTGAGAATAGTGCAGGATGGTAAGCCTTCTCCGTCCCCGGGAATGAATACTATGGTTACTGTTTTTTGCAGTGCAGGTGATATGCATTCTCTGTCAGTGTCAAGCGGGGCTGTTTTGCAAAAGAATGGAAAGGCAGCAGTCTTTGTTTATGACCCGTCGAAAGGAACGGTGAGAAGTTGTGAAGTGACTGTACTCAGACTGCTGACCAATGGACGCAGTGTGATAACTTCGGATGCATTGCAGCCGGGAGAACTTGTCGTGTCATCGGGAGTGCATCATATAGAGGATGGCGAGGTGGTGAAACCGTTGCCGCCTATTACATCAACTAATGTAGGAGGGCTGTTATAATGGATATTAGTAAGTGGGCATTTCAAAACCGTAATCTGGTTTATTTCTTGGTGGCTGTCCTTCTTTTGGGAGGTGTTTATTCCTGCTATGAGATGAGTAAGCTGGAAGACCCGGAGGTTAAAGTGAAATTGGCGATGGTGGTTACCACTTATCCGGGAGCATCGGCGCATCAGGTGGAGTTGGAAGTAACGGATGTGTTGGAGAAAAATATCCATACCATGGGTAATATAGATAATGTGGAGAGTTATTCTTATAATGACTTATCTATTATTCAGATAGAATTGTTGAGTACGGTGAAGGATGAGGATGTGGAGCAATGTTGGGATATGTTGCGTCGCAAAGTGGGAGATGCCTGTGCTTCGCTTCCTCCGGGGGCAAGCGCACCAATGGTGAAAGATGACTTTGGCAATGTATATGGCATGTTTTATGCTTTGACCGGAGATGGGTTGACGGATAGGGAGTTGTCTGATTATGCCGAACTTATCAAGAGAGAAGTTAGTGACCTTGAGGGGGTGGACAGGGTAGAACTCTACGGCACAAGACCGGAATGTATCAATATCTCTTTGTTGCAAGACCGGATGGCAAATTTGGGAGTGAAGCCTGCCGAAGTGCTTGCCACATTGAACGGGCAGAACAAAACGACTTATACGGGGTATTATGAGAATGGAGATAATCGTATTCGTGTAACGGTCAACGATAAGTTTAAGACGGTAGATGATATCGGAAAAATGCTTATTCAGGGACACGATGATGATCAGTTACGTTTGCGTGATATAGCGCGAATAGAAAAGAGTTATGAGAATCCCACACGTAATGAATTGTTTTATGATGGTGAGCAGGCTTTGGGACTGTTGGTAGCTGCTTCCAGCGGTACGGATATCATCAAGGTAGGCAGTGCGGTGGCAAAGAAGCTTGACGATTTGAAAGGAAGCCGCTTACCGGCAGGAGTGGAGTGTCATAAAGTGTTTTATCAGCCGGAGCGTGTGGGTGATTCGTTGGGTACATTTGTTATCAACTTAATAGAGTCTGTGATTATAGTTGTACTCATTCTGATGTTGGCAATGGGCTTCAAGAGTGGGGTTATCATTGGAATCAGCCTGGTGGTAACGGTATTTGGTTCATTTCTGTTCTTGCTGTTTGCCGGCGGCACGATGCAGCGTGTGTCCTTGGCGGCATTTGTGCTGGCAATGGGGATGCTGGTAGATAATGCCATTGTAATTATCGATGGTATCTTGGTCGATCTGAAGGCAGGTAAACCTCGTATGGAGGCGATGACAGCCATCGGAAGACAAACGGCGATGCCGTTATTGGGGGCCACTCTGATTGCCATCATTGCTTTCCTGCCTATTTATATGTCACCGGATACAGCAGGAGTCTATACGCGCGATCTCTTTATCGTATTGGCGGTATCGCTATTGTTGAGTTGGGTATTGGCGTTAATTCATGTTCCTCTGATGGCAAACAGGAGACTGAAGAGTGAAATGACAACGGGAGAAACGAATGCCCGTGTGTATAAAGGGCGTGTTTATGCTTATCTGAGAGCTGCTCTTTACTTTGGCTTGTCTCATCGCTGGAGCTTTGTATTTGCCATGGTTGGTTTATTGGGGCTCTCTCTTTGGGGATATGGTTATATGAAACAAGGATTCTTCCCCGATATGGTCTACAATCAGCTTTATATGGAGTATAAATTGCCTGAAGGGACTAATTCGACGCGAGTTGTCCATGATTTGCGGGAAATAGAGACGTATTTGAAGAGCAGGAAGGAAATAACCCATGTTACGACTTCTGTTGGCGGAACTCCCGGACGTTATAATTTGGTGCGGAGTATTGCTAATCCTTCTCTTTCTTATGGGGAACTGATTATAGACTTTACTTCACCGGAAGAATTGGTGGATAATATGGACGAGATTCAGTCTTATCTGTCGCAGGCATATCCTGATGCGTATGTCAATTTAAAGCGTTATAACCTGATGTTCAAGAAGTATCCTATTGAGGCACAGTTTATGGGACCCGACCCGGCGGTGTTGCACCGTTTGGCAGACAGTGCACGTCATATTATGGAAAATACTCCTGAGGTACGCCTTGTGACGACAGATTGGGAGCCGCAGGTTCCGGTGCTGACAATAGAATATGACCAGCCGGCCGCACGTGCTTTGGGGTTGAGCCGCAACGATGTCAGTCTCTCTTTACTGACAGCTACCGGAGGAATTCCCATCGGTTCATTTTATGAGGGAATTCATGCCAATACAATCTATTTGAAATGTTTGAATGAAGAAGGAAATCCGATAGAAGATTTAGGTAATACACAGGTGTTTTCTTCTATACCGTCACTCAATGGTCTGCTGAATGAAGAAATGATGGTAAAGTTGAAATCGGGTTCACTGTCAAAAGAAGAACTAGTGGAAGGTATTATGGGCAGCACTCCATTGAAACAAATTAGTAAAGGAGTGGACGTAAGGTGGGAAGACCCGGTGGTTCCGCGTTATAACGGACAGAGAAGCCAGCGTGTGCAGTGCTCACCGGCTCCGGGACTTGAAACGGAACAAGCACGTTTGGCTGTTGCTTCGCAGATAGAAAATATTCCTTTGCCCGAAGGTTATACATTGTGTTGGCAAGGAGAAAAAATAGCCAGTACGGATTCTATGAAATATTTATTCAAGAATTTTCCATTGGCTATTATCCTGATGATTGCTATCCTGATTATGTTGTTTAAAGATTATCGCAAACCGATTATTATTTTCTGTTGTATTCCTCTTGTCTTTGTGGGAGTGGTGGCAGTCATGCTGCTCACTGGAAAGACTTTCAATTTTGTTGCGATAGTGGGGACGCTGGGATTGATAGGTATGTTGATTAAAAATGGTATTGTGTTGATGGATGAAATAACGTTGCAGATAAACCGGGGAGTTGAACCGACAGCAGCATTAATCGATAGTTCGCAAAGTCGTTTACGTCCTGTGATGATGGCTTCTCTGACTACCATCTTAGGTATGATTCCTTTGCTGACAGATGCCATGTTTGGTTCATTGGCAGCCGCCATCATGGGAGGATTACTGTTTGGTACACTCATAACATTACTGTTTATACCTGTTCTTTATGCATTATTTTTTCATATAAAACAGACTGACAAATGAAAAAGATATCTATTTTGATTGGTACTTTATTTTGCTCATCAGCTTTATTTTCTCAAGAGGTGTTGAGCTTGAAGCAATGTCGTGAGATGGCTCTTCAATATAATAAAGAAATGGCAGCTTCTGTCCGGCAGACAGAAAGCGCGCGATATATGGCTAAAAGTTATAAAGGAAATTTCTTTCCGAATTTTACAGCGAGTGGGACCGGTATTTATAGCAGTGCCAGTGGACATTATGGTGTAGAAGGAGGAAATCTGCCGGTGTTTATGCCTAATTCATCCGGTCAATTTCTGCCCAATGGCGGTTTCTCTTATTTCCCGGGAATTGATTTAAAGTATAAAATCGGGCTTATTTATATGGGAGGAGTGGAAGTTGAACAACCTCTCTATATGGGTGGAAAAATTACGGCGGCTTATAAAATGTCTGTATTGGGCAAGGAGATGGCGCAAATGAATGAAACCCTGACGGCTACCACAGTTATTTTGAATACCGATAAGGCATATGCCCAAGTAGTTAAAGCTAGGGAAATGAAGAATGTGGCCGATAGGTATCATACTGTGCTGGTTGAGTTGCATAAGAATGTGGAAAGTGCATATCGTCATGGGTTAAAGCCTCAGAATGACGTGCTGAAAGTGCAGGTAAAATTGAATGAAAGTGAACTCAATATGCGCAAAGCAGAGAACGCATTGCGCTTGGCAACAATGAATTTGTGTCATTTTATTGGTAAACCTTTAATTGCAGATATACAGGTGTCGGGAGACTATCCTGAAGTGAAAGAGAATATAATGATGCAGGTATCGGATATTACGGCTCGTCCTGAATATGGCATTTTAAATAAACAAGTAGCTATGGCAAAACAGCAAGTGAAATTGAATCGTAGCGAACTGTTGCCTAAGGTTGGTGTTAAAGGCTCATATAATTATATTCATGGTTTGGAAGTAAATGATGAAACATTTTTGTATAAAGGAGGATTTTCAGTCTTATTGAATGTCAGCGTTCCTCTTTTTCACTTTGGAGAGCGTATCAACAAAGTGCATGCCGCCAAAGCTAAGTTGGAACAGACTCGTTTGGAGCAGGCTGATATGAATGAGAAAATGCTGTTGGAATTGACTTTGGCTGCTAACAATTTGGATGAGGCTCGCTTAGAAAGTGAACTTTCCGACCGTTCTTTGCAACAGGCAGAAGAGAATATGAGGGTGAGTAAGAAGCAGTATGAGGTGGGTTTAGAAACTTTATCGGATTATCTTGAAGCTCAAACTTTATGGCAACAGGCTTATTGTGTACAAGTGGATGCTCATTTCCGTCTGTATTTGAATTATGTGGAATATTTAAAGGCTACCGGAACTTTGTCACAAAGCAGTTCATATTGAAATGTCTTTCAAAAAGATGTAAATTCGTGGGAACAATGGGAGTTTCATGAGAACAATCATTAGTAGCTCTATGCTGCTTGAATACTTCTATCTTCAATCAATAGCAAATAATGTCTGTTCTTACAGACGCCCTAATTCCCCCAAGTTTTCAGACTGAGCCTTGAAACGGCTATTTTCTGCTACCTGCCAGAAAAAAGAAATCCCTGATAATATCTGATTATCAGGGATTTGCTTGATTTTTCTTTTATTTTCAGTGATCCGCCTGGGGCTCGAACCCAGGACCCCAACATTAAAAGTGTTGTGCTCTACCTGCTGAGCTAGCGAATCAATCCTTTGTTGCATCGGTTATTTCCCGATTGCGAGTGCAAAGGTAGATGTTTTTATAGTAACTACCAAATATTATTGGAATATTTTTTCAACAAATTTAAACACAGCCTAATTATCAACTACTTAGACATATCTTCTTTTAACGCTTTCTGATAACAGCAACGGCACAAAGGTTCATATTCTTCCTTTTCACCCAGCAACACCCTCTTATCATTAAGCACGGTACGATGCGAAACATAGGCCAAGTTGCCACACTTCACACAAATGGCATGCACCTTAGTTACTTCGTCTGCAATGGCACACAATGCAGGAATCGGCCCGAACGGAACTCCTTTAAAATCCATATCAAGCCCTGCGATAATAACCCGCACGCCGCGATTGGCCAGTTCGTTACACACTCCGGGTAACCCATCATCAAAAAACTGAGCCTCATCAATACCTACCACATCTATCTCCGAAGTAAATAAAAGGATACTGGCGGAAGAGTCAATCGGAGTAGATTTGATACTGTTATTATCGTGTGACACTACTTCTTCCTCTGAATAACGGGTATCGATAGACGGCTTGAATATCTCTACACGCTGATGCGCAAAAGTAGCCCTGCGCAAACTCCGTATCAACTCTTCCGTTTTACCGGAAAACATAGAACCACATATCACTTCAATCCTTCCTCTGCGGCAGGTCTCCTCCCGATGATCTTCTGAATATACTACCATATTTTATTTCATTACATAAAACAATTGCAAAATTACAACGACGAATCGAAATCCACGAAAAATCGACGTATTTTTATTAATAGGGACGAAAACAGCATGTAAAGAGAAAACTTCTGTTAAATGTTTGACAAATCGAACACGTAAATACGAAAACTTTTTACCTTTGCTTTTATAACATGAAGTACAAAGTATGGGAAAACTATATGTCGTACCTACTCCGGTAGGTAATATGGAAGACATGACTTTTCGAGCTATCCGCATATTGAAAGAAGCGGATTTGATATTAGCTGAAGATACACGTACATCGGGTATCCTCTTGAAACATTATGAAATCAAGAATGCAATGCAGTCACACCACAAGTTCAATGAACATCAGACGGTGGAAAGCATTGTTAACCGCATAAAAGGAGGTCAGACAGTAGCCTTAATCTCAGATGCCGGTACTCCCGGAATTTCCGACCCCGGTTTCCTTGTGGTAAGAGAATGTGTAAGAAACGGCATCGAAGTACAATGCCTGCCTGGAGCTACGGCCTTTGTACCGGCACTGGTTTCATCAGGACTTCCGGATGAGCGTTTCTGTTTTGAAGGTTTCCTCCCTCAGAAAAAAGGTCGCATGACACGACTGAATGCCCTGAAAGAAGAAACCCGTACCATGATTTTCTACGAATCGCCTTACCGTCTGCTAAAAACGCTAACCCAGTTTGCGGAAATTTTTGGAGCAGACCGCCCGGTTTCCGTATGTCGGGAAATTTCCAAGATACATGAAGAAAGCGTCAGAGGAACCCTTCAGGAAGTTATTGCACACTTCACAGAAACTGAACCCAGAGGAGAAATTGTTATTATATTATTGGATAAAGTTACTGCTTTTATTTAAGGCGGGGAAACTTTGGAGGAATATTTTCTTTGTTTGGTGGATT
>ENA-UEPL01000674-UEPL01000674.1-human-gut-metagenome-genome-assembly--contig:-NODE-674-length-30293-cov-6.533823_pt1 | contig 30293 bp, 17 predicted proteins | sample MGYA00242896_ERZ507908 | MGnify/ENA primary metagenome ERZ507908 (study PRJEB26167, sample SAMN06115518) | human gut metagenome | host: Homo sapiens | place: China:Chongqing | collected 2015-08-20...
GATCTTTGCCTTGTGACTCTTTAGAGCTTCTTCTACACTGTTAGTCAAGTCGATAAACTGCTGTACCGATAGTTGCTCCGGTCGTTTATTGAATAAAACATCTTCCGTCAGCGGGCATTCTTTGCCTAATATCGGTTTAATAGAGTTGCGTAATGTTTTTCTTCGTTGATTAAAAGTGGTTTTTACTACTTGTTTGAACAACTTCTCGTCACATCCCAGTTCAATTGTTTCATTACGTGTCATACGTATTACGGCGCTTTTTACTTTTGGGGGCGGATTGAAGACATGCTCGCTGACCGTAAAGAGATATTCCACCCGATACCATGCTTGTATCAATACGCTGAGAATACCATAAGTCTTGCTTCCCGGCCCTGCTGCAATACGTTCGGCTACTTCTTTTTGAATCATACCGGTACAACAAGGTATCAGATCTTTATTTTCGAGCATCTTGAAGAAAATCTGACTGGATATGTTATAAGGATAATTTCCGGTTAACACGAACTGGTTGCCATTAAAAACACGTTGCAGATTCATTTTGAGAAAGTCGTCCTCAATAATACAGTCTTCCAGTGACGGATAAGCTTCGCGCAGATAGGCTACCGATTCATAATCTACCTCTACTACTTTCACCGGGCGTTCCTTTTTTACGAGGAACTGTGTGAGCACACCCATTCCCGGTCCAACTTCCAGAATAGGAAGTGTAGGAAACGTATCAACAGTGTCGGCAATATCCTGTGCCACTTTAAGGTCTTTCAGGAAATGCTGTCCGAGAAACTTTTTAGGCTTTACTAATTTCATTTACCAACTAAATAATTACTTTTGCAGTCGACAAAGGTAATTCTTTTAAATGAAGAACGTGCCACTAATTAAAAATAAATGATATGCCAGCGCAGCTAATGAAGAATTAAGGATGAAGAAATTGTTTAAAAAGACGCTGAAACTGATATTACCGATTGTTTTGGGCGGCTTTATTTTATTCTGGGTGTATCGCGACTTTGATTTTGCAGAGGCGGGCGATGTGTTGAAGCATGGTACAAATTGGTGGTGGATGCTTTTCTCGCTGTTGTTCGGAATATTTGCGCAAGTGTTTCGTGGCTGGCGGTGGCGGCAGACGTTGGAGCCTTTGGATGCGTTTCCTAAAAGAAGGGATTGTGTGAATGCCATTTTTGTTTCTTATGCTGCCAGTCTGGTCGTTCCCCGTATCGGAGAAGTGAGCCGTTGCGGAATATTGGCAAAATACGATGATGTGTCGTTTGCCAAATCATTGGGAACAGTCGTGACGGAACGGTTGGTCGATACGTTGACCATTCTCCTGATAACAGGAATTACCGTCTTGCTGCAAATGCCGATATTTGTCACTTTTCTTCAACAGACCGGAACGAAGATACCTTCCATGATGCATCTGTTGACGTCCGTATGGTTTTATATTGTCTTGTTCTGTTTCATCGGAGTGGCGATGTTACTTTATTATTTACGAAAGACATTATTCTTTTATGAACGGGTAAAAGGTTTTGTCTTGAACATCTGGGAGGGAATTATGTCCTTGCGTGGAGTGCGCAATATTCCTTTATTTATATTTTATACATTAGCTATTTGGGCTTGTTACTTTTTCCACTTTTACTTCACGTTCTATTGCTTTGCTTTCACTGCGCATTTAGGCATGATGGCGGCTTTGGTCATGTTTGTTGGCGGCACATTCGCAGTGATTGTGCCCACCCCCAACGGAGCGGGTCCATGGCACTTTGCCGTTATCTCTATGATGATGCTTTATGGAGTAAATGTGACAAATGCCGGAATATTTGCCTTGATTGTGCACGGTATTCAAACCTTTTTAGTAGTTTTGTTGGGCATATATGGTTTGGCGGCATTGCCGTTCACCAACAGACAGCGAAAGTAATCACTTAATAAAAATAGATTTGTTATGAGTACTATTCTTTCTTTAGCTCCACAAAACGTATGGAAGCATTTTTATTCGTTGACTCAGATTCCCCGTCCGTCAGGGCATATGGAAAAAGTGACTGAATTTCTGATTAACTTCGGAAAAGGCTTAGGACTGGAATCTTTTGTAGACGAAGCAGGCAACGTGATTATACGTAAGCCGGCAACTCCGGGTATGGAAAACCGCAAAGGCGTGATTCTTCAGGCACACATGGATATGGTTCCCCAAAAGAACAACGATACTGTACACGATTTTGAAAAAGATCCGATTGAAACTTATATAGACGGTGACTGGGTAAAAGCGAAAGGTACAACTTTGGGTGCGGACAACGGACTGGGGGTAGCTGCCATCATGGCCGTGCTGGAAGCAAAAGATTTGAAACACGGTCCTTTGGAAGCTCTGATCACTAAGGATGAAGAGACCGGGATGTATGGTGCGTTCGGTCTGAAACCGGGTACGGTGAATGGGGAAATCCTGTTGAATCTGGATTCGGAAGATGAAGGTGAATTGTATATCGGTTGTGCCGGAGGTATGGATGTCACTGCTACTCTGGAATATAAAGAGGTGGCTCCGGAAGAAGGAGATATTGCAGTGAAAGTAACATTGAAAGGATTGCGCGGCGGACATTCGGGACTGGAAATCAATGAAGGACGTGCCAATGCGAATAAATTGCTGGTTCGTTTTATTCGTGAAGCCGTTGCCAGCTATGAAGCTCGCTTGGCAAGTTGGGAAGGCGGTAATATGCGTAATGCTATCCCGCGTGAAGCGCATGCGGTAATTACAATTCCTGCCGAAAATGAAAAAGAGCTGTTGGGCTTGGTGAAATATTGCGAAGACCTGTTCAATGAAGAATATTCGGCTATCGAGACTCCGATCAGTTTCACGGCGGAACGTGTGGAACTTCCGGCTGGTGAAGTTCCGGAAGAGATTCAGGACAACCTGATTGATGCGATTTTTGCTTGTCAGAATGGGGTGACACGTATGATTCCTACTGTTCCGGACACGGTAGAGACATCCTCCAATCTTGCCATAATAACGATTGGCGAAGGCAAAGCGGCTATTAAGATTTTGGCTCGCAGTTCAAGCGACAGCATGAAGGAATATCTGACTACCAGTCTCGAATCTTGTTTCTCTATGGCAGGGATGAAGGTGGAGATGACAGGCGGTTACTCCGGTTGGCAACCGAATGTCGATTCTCCGATTCTGAAAGCGATGAAAGCGTCCTATAAGCAGCAGTTTGGAGTAGAACCGGCAGTGAAAGTAATCCATGCAGGTTTGGAATGTGGCATTATCGGTGCTATTATTCCGGGATTGGATATGATTTCTTTCGGCCCGACCTTGCGTTCACCGCATTCACCGGATGAAAGAGCGCTGATTCCCACTGTGCAGAAGTTCTATGACTTCCTGGTGGCCACCTTAGAGCAGACTCCGATTAAATAAGAGCGTACCTATACCTATTATATATAGGTAGATATAATGTAGATATAATTTAGCAAAAGGCACGGATGACATTTCATCTGTGCCTTTTTGTCTTATTAACTGCCACTCTGTTACAATTGCCTTTCATAACAAATAAATTAATTGACGCAAGTCAAGAAATATGCTATAAAACATAAATTTATCTCTTTTTGGGGTACAACGTATAAACAAAGGCCGTATTTTTGTGTTGTAAAACATGTAATTAGGAGGATAACAAAATGAAAAGGTTAAAAAGATTGTTTAGAAAGATCGGTGAAGCCGATGTACATGTTTGGGGATATTCGACAATTAATGCAACCCCTAACAAGTAAGTTTTAGTTTTCAGGAATTAGTAATTTAAAAGGTTTAAAGATTATGGCAAAGAAAATGAGTTCTTTAGTAAGAAAAATCCTCAGTGAAATAGGTCGTAACGAAATGCTTGCATGGGGATACAGAATTGAAAAATGAGAAAAGGTACATTAACTAAGTTTAGAGTGGGGATACGTTATTGAAAACGATATCCCCACTTTGTTTATATTCTGTAAGGTCGGTTATCCGTTCTGTATATCTTTGAATTACAGTAAGGATGAAAGCAAAATTTAAGCTAAAAAGTACAAATCTTTAAACTTTATTTCTTTACTTTGTTGTTTAAGCAAAGATATCTATCAAACTTAAACTGGAGAGATTATGAAAGTAAGGCAGATTTGTATGATGGTGCTGCTTGGACTGGGAGTGATTCCGGCAATGCAAGCACAGACTTTCGACAAATTATGGAAAGAAGTGGAGCAGGCGGAGAAAAAGAGCTTGCCTAAGACAGTGATAAAACTGACTGATGAAATTTATCAGAAAGGAGAGAAAGAAAGGAATTCCGCACAAATGCTGAAAGCATATATGTGGCGGATGAAAACTCAGGATATATTGACACCGGATAGCTTTTATGTCGGTTTAAGAGACTTGGAGCAATGGGCGAAGCAGACAAAACAGCCGATGGATCGCGCCATATTGCACTCTTTGATAGCGGAATTCTATGCCAATTATGCCGCCGACAACCAGTGGCAACTCCGGCAAAGAACCGAGATTGTAGGTGAGACTCCGTCCGCAGATATACGCGAATGGACGGCGAATATGTTTGTAGAGAAAGTGCGGACTAATGTAAAGGAAGCTTTGGCGGACTCTCTCTTATTGCTCAAGACTTCTTCACGTAATTACATTCCTTTTGTGGAGCTGGGCGAAACTAGCGAATATTATCATCACGATATGTACCATCTGCTGGCTTCCCGTGCCGTCAGGGCTCTGAATCAGATTGAAAGACTCGAACGCGGCAGTTTCAATGGTATTACAGCTTCTCCTGTGAAACAGGATATTATCAATATATATGAGCGTATGACTGACGCTTATGAGACGGCCGGGCTTAAAGAGGGGTATGTATTGACCATGCTTCAATATCTGGAATGGGAACGTGGCAATGATAACAAATTGCAGCCTGTCCAACTAAAAAAAGGATTGGGCGAATGGACGGCAGACACATATAATGCCGCTTTGGACGAGCTTAAAAGGCAGTTCAAATCAGAGCCGATATGTGCGGAAGTCTATTTGGCACAAGTCCGCTATGCTGTTGAGAAGATGCAGCAAGTCAACGCTTTGCAACTTTGTGATGAGGCGATCCGTCTTTATCCGGGTTATCGCAGGATAAATGCGCTGAAGAATCTCCGTGAAGAGATTTTAGCGCCTTTCTTGAATGTCAGTGCAGTGAGCCAGGCCTTTCCGAATGAAGAAATCAAGTTGAATGTGGGACATAAAAATCTGGATGGCTTTACTGTGCGGCTGTATCAGGCGAAGAAACTGGTTAAAGAACAACATTATTCCGTTCTTCGTCCGAAAGACTATCGGGCAAAGGATACTGTATTTACATTCAAAGCTCCGGATTTGGGAACTTACGTGATGCGTATTATTCCGGATATTCGTGCCAAGAGGGATAGTGAAAGCAAGTTTAACGTGACGCGTTTTAAAGTATTGACCTGCCGTCTGCCCGAAAACCAATACGAGGTGGTGACTCTGGACGGACAGACCGGACATCCCATTCCCAATGCGAAAGTTACACTATACAGTAGTGACGAGAAGGTGTTGCAAGAGTTTACGACCGATAAAGAGGGAAAAGTGGTATTCCTCAGGAATGCCAAGTATCGGTATCTGAAAGCCTCGAAAGGCACGGATACGGCTATGCCGAAACAAGGAATTTATGGCGGAAGTTATGGATACTACGGCAATAAAGATAAAGCTGTTGAGGAAATGACGTTGTTGACCGACCGTTCTCTGTATCGTCCGGGACAGACTGTGTATGTGAAAGGTATTGCATTTGCCCAGAAATCGGACACAGCCGATGTGATTCCGAACAAACCCTATACAGTGACTTTGTACGATGCGAACTATCAGGAAGTGGGACGGAAATCTGTACGTACCAATGAATTCGGTTCGTTTGCGACTGATTTTGCTTTGCCTTCCGCTTGTCTGAACGGAGTCTTTTCTTTAACGGCGGGAGAGGGTGGAACGACTGTTCGTGTAGAAGATTATAAACGTCCGACATTTGATATAACTTTTGAAAAGCAGACGGAAAGCTACAAGCTTGGAGATGAAGTGCAGGTGAAAGGTAAGATTCAATCTTATAGCGGTGTGTCGCTTCAGGATCTTCCGGTGAAATATACGGTAAAACGTTCTGCATATAACCTCTGGAGAATTTCGGGGGCTGTGCAGATTGCTTCCGGAGAGGTGACTGCCAATGAGAATGGAGAATTTACGATACCCGTCCGTCTGGAGGAAAGTGACGAGTATAAGAATAATGATAGAGTATATTACCGTTATTCCATCGAAGCTACTGTTACCAATGTGGCAGGTGAAACGCAATCTTCTACAGATGTGATTCCGGCGGGTAACTGTTCGTTGGTTCTACAGATGGAGTTGGACAAGAAGACGTGCAAAGACCGGCCGTTTGATATTGTGTTTAAAGCTCAGAACCTGAACGAACAGCCTGTGGAGGTGAATGGCAATTACTATCTGTATCCCCTCGAAGAGACAAACGTGAAAGAGAGTAGCCTGAAAGAAACCGGCTTTAAGAAGGCAAGTGAGAATCCCGTTGCAACAGGAACATTTACTTCTAATAAGGAAATGACGCTTGACTGGAAGAATCTTCCATCGGGAACTTATATGCTGAAAGCGGTAGCGAAAGACAGTCAGGGAAAAGAAGTGGAGACGGAGGCTCAGACGATCCTATTCTCTATCGGCGACAAGCGTCCGCCGGTGAAATCACCTACTTGGTTCTATGCGGAAAATACGGAGTTTGATGCAACCCGCCCGGCAGTATTCTGTTTCGGTACTTCAGAAAAGGACACTTATGTGATGATGAACGTCTTCTGTGGTGACAAACAACTGGAAAGTAAGGCGTTGAACTTGTCCGATACGATTGTGCGTTTTACCTATCCGTATCTGGAGAGCTATGGAGACGGTATTTTTGTGAACTTCTGTATGGTAAGAGACGGGCAGCTTTATCAGGAACAGGTCTCCGTAGAGAAACGCTTGGCGGATAAGACGTTGACGATGAAGTGGGAGGTGTTCCGTGACAAATTGCGTCCCGGACAGAAAGAAGAGTGGAAATTGACGATTAAGACACCGCAGGGGCAGGCCGCTGATGCGGAAATGCTGGCTACGATGTATGATACGTCATTAGATAAAATTTGGAATCGCCGACAGGATTTCCGGCTTTACTATAATCGGATACTTCCTAATTTCCGTTGGATGAATGGCTATTTGGGAAACAACTCATTCAATTACTGGTGGAACAATAAGACGCTGAAAGTGCCGGTGCTGGCGTATGACTATTTCGTAATGCCGTCAAGGATCGGAAATGTGTTCTTTGAATCCGAAATATTGGCCGATGGAGTGGTGGTTAGAGGGCTTGAAGTGCAGAAGAAAGCAGCGATGACGGGTAGTGTTGCAAGCCGGAGCAATGCGGTGGAAGTGAAATATGTTCCTGCCTTAGTCTCTGAGGCTACTGATGCGGAATTTGAAGAAGAAACCCTTCCTGATGCACCCGCCGACTTGCGTACGAACCTTGCCGAAACAGCTTTCTTCTATCCGCAGCTTCGTACGAATGAACGGGGAGAAATATCCTTCTCTTTCACTATGCCCGAAAGTCTGACACGTTGGAACTTTCGTGGATATTCCCATACCAAAGGAATGCTGACGGGAACGTTGGATGGTGAAGCTGCCACGAGCAAGGAATTTATGTTGACTCCTAATCTCCCTCGCTTCGTCCGTGTAGGCGACAAGACGTCTATTGCCGCTTCTATCTCCAATATGACAGGCAAGCCGCAGGCAGGTACAGTCAGTATGATTCTTTTCGATCCGATGACGGAAAAAGTTGTCAGCACGCAGAAACAAAAATTCTCGGTAGCTGCCGGAGAGACAATCGGAGTGAATTTCAGATTTACCGTGAATGATAAATACGAGATACTGGGTTGCCGGATGATAGCCGATAGCGGTACGTTCAGTGACGGTGAGCAACAACTTCTTCCGGTGCTGAGCAATAAGGAACATTTGGTAGAGACGCTTCCGATGCCTGTGCGTGGAGAAGAAACCCGTACATTCTCACTCGACAGCTTGTTCAATCAGCATAGTAAAACGGCGACCGACCGCAAACTGACTATTGAGTTTACGGGAAATCCGGCTTGGTATGCCATTCAGGCACTGCCTTCGCTAAGCCTCCCAGTGAATAATAATGCTATTTCGTGGGCTACAGCCTATTATGCAAATACATTGGCTTCTTACATTATGAACAGCCAGCCGCGCATTAAGGCAGTTTTCGATAGTTGGAAACTTCAAGGCGGTACGAAAGAAACCTTCTTGAGTGATTTGCAAAAGAACCAGGAAGTGAAGAACATTCTGTTGTCCGAATCGCCGTGGGTACTCGAAGCCAAGACGGAAGAACAGCAGAAAGAACGTATCGCTACGCTGTTCGACCTGAATAATATCCGCAGCAATAACATTGCGGCTTTGACCAGATTGCAGGAATTGCAGAATTCCGACGGCGCTTGGTCATGGTTTAAGGGAATGAACGGCAGTCGTTATGTAACGGCTTATATTGCCGAACTGAATGCCCGCCTTGCGCTACTGACAGGTGCGCCATTGAGTGGAACCGCTCTTGACTTGCAGGCTAAGGCATTAACTTATCTTCATCAGTCGGCTTTAGAAGAATACAAGAATATACTGAAAGCGCAGAAAAAGGGAGTGAAACAGACAGGAGTTTCAAGCGGTATTCTGCAATATCTGTATATTGTCGCGATTTCCGGTGAACAGGTTCCTGCGGCAAGTAAGATTGCTTATGCTTATTATCTGTCTAAAGTGGGAGAGTTGCTTACCTCTTCTTCGATGGAAACGAAAGCGATTGCAGCCATTGTACTTGATAAAGCCGGGCGTAAGAAAGAAGCCCAAGAGTTTGTCGCTTCCTTGAAGGAACATCTGACGAAAACGGATGAGCAAGGAATGTTCTTTGCCTTCAACGAGAATCCGTATGCTTGGGGAGGTATGAAGTTGCAAGCCCATGTAGACGTGATGGAAGCATTGGAACTGATTGGCGGAAACGGAAACCGGGAAACAGTCGAAGAAATGAAACTCTGGCTGTTAAAGCAAAAACAGACGCAGCAGTGGAGTTCTCCGGTAGCTACGGCGGATGCTGTGTATGCCCTGTTGATGAAAGGCGCCAATCTGCTCGATAATCAAGGGGACGTACGTATTGTGATTGCCAACGAGGTACTGGAAACGGTATCTCCGAGTAAGACAACCGTTCCGGGATTGGGTTATATCAAACGTTCGTTCACACAGAAAAATGTGGTAGACGCCCGTAAGATTGAAGTGGAAAAAAGGAATCCGGGTATCGCTTGGGGAGCTGTTTACGCTGAATACGATTCTCCTATCAGTGATGTGAAACAACAGGGTGGTGCATTGAATGTAGAGAAGCAACTGTACGTAGAACGCATAGAGAACAACGTTGCACAATTGCAGCCTATTACTTCAAAGACCGTTCTCACAGTAGGTGATAAAGTTGTTTCCCGTCTGACCATTAGTGTAGACCGTACGATGGACTTTGTGCAGTTGAAAGACCAGCGTGGCGCCTGCTTCGAGCCTGTCGGCAGTATTTCCGGTTATCGCTGGAACAATGGATTCGGCTATTATGTAGACATTAAAGACGCCTCTACCAACTTCTTCTTCGACCATTTGGGCAAAGGCGTCTACGTACTGGAATACGGCTACCGTGTGAGCCGTGAAGGAACTTACGAAACAGGACTGGTCACTATTCAGTGTGCATACGCTCCCGAATACGTTTCACATTCCGCATCAATGACAATTATTATTGAATAACCAAAAGCGAAGATTTTAGTTTGCAGACAAGGCATGACAGGCCTCGTCTGCATGTAAAGTCTTTTCCCAATCTGTGTTAATCTGTGTAATCTGTGGTGAGAAACTCATCTAAAAGTCCTACATTTGTGCACCAAAATAAAAAAGTATCGCATGAAACGTAGTTTGCTATTTATATTTTCTCTACTCACTGTCGCTTTGGCGGCCGTTGCCCAACCTCGCATCTCTTCCAATAAAGAGACACATAATTTCGGACAAATAGAATGGAAACGCCCGGTGACGGTGGAATATACAATTACCAATACCGGTAACCAGCCATTGGTGCTTACCAATGTCACTACCTCTTGCGCCTGTTCCGTAGCCGACTGGACCAAAGAACCGATTGCTCCCGGAGGAAAAGGAATTGTCAAAGCCTCCTTTGACGCCAAAGCTTTGGGACACTTTGAAAAAACAGTAGGAATATACAGCAATGCCACGCCCAGCCTGATTTATCTGAAATTTATCGGTGAAGTGGTGCAAGAGATAAAAGACTATACCAAGACTCATCCTTATGCAATAGGCAATATCCGTATCGATCGTGACGAATTTGCCTTCCCCGATGTGTATCATGGTCAGAAGCCCACGATGACTTTTAGCATTGCGAACCTATCCGACCGTCCGTACGAACCGGTGTTGATGCATCTGCCTCCTTACCTTAAAATGGAAGCGGAGCCTAAGGTTCTGCTGAAAGGTAAAAAAGGCACTGTGAAACTGACGTTAGATGCCAGCCAGTTGAAAGACTACGGATTGACGCAGACATCCGTTTACCTTTCCCGTTTTTCCGGTGATAAGGTGAGCGAAGATAATGAAATACCGGTTTCGGCTATTCTTCTTCCCGACTTCTCGCGTATGACAGCGAATGACTCTTTGAATGCGCCTGCTATACGAATCTCGGAAACGGACATCGATCTTAGCGTGCCGTTGATAAAGAAGAAGAAAGCCAGTCATGATATCCTGATCGCTAATGCCGGAAAGACTCCATTGGTAATTAGTAAGTTGCAGGTATTCAACTCATCGGTCGGAGTCAGTTTGAAAAAAACGGTACTTCCTCCGGATGGAATGACGAAGTTGAAAGTGACTATTCGTAAGCGTGATGTGGGTAATAAGAAACACCACTTGCGTATCTTGATGATAACAAACGACCCGTTGCGCCCGAAAGTTGAAATCAATATCAAACGTTAAATCCTATCGCTATGGAACATCCTGAAAATAGTGAAGAATATAAGGGGCTTGTTGTCAATAAAGGTATTGAACAGCCCTCGTCGGTGAACCCTTATCTGAAACGGAAGCCTAAGAAACGCCAGCTCTCGGTGGCTGAGTTTGTGGACGGCATTACAAAAGGTGATGTCACTATACTAAGTCAGGCTGTGACGTTAGTTGAAAGTGTGAAACCCGAACATCAGTCCGTTGCCCAAGAGGTGATAGAGAAGTGTCTTCCCTATTCCGGCAATTCGATCCGGGTAGGTATCAGCGGTGTTCCCGGTGCAGGAAAGAGTACTTCGATTGATGTCTTCGGCCTGCACGTGCTCGAAAAAGGCGGTAAGTTGGCCGTGCTGGCAATTGACCCGAGTAGTGAGCGTAGCAAAGGAAGCATTTTGGGAGATAAAACCCGTATGGAACAGCTTTCCGTACATCCTAAATCATTTATCCGTCCCAGCCCGTCGGCCGGTTCATTGGGAGGAGTAGCACGTAAGACGCGTGAAACGATTATTCTTTGCGAGGCGGCCGGATTCGATAAAATCTTTGTGGAGACCGTGGGAGTGGGACAGAGCGAGACAGCTGTCCATTCGATGGTCGATTTCTTCCTGTTGATTCAGTTGGCAGGAACAGGAGATGAATTGCAAGGTATCAAGCGTGGCATTATGGAGATGGCGGACGGCATTGTGATTAATAAAGCCGACGGAGATAATCTGGAACGTGCCAAGCTGGCTGCCACTCAGTTCCGTAATGCGCTGCATCTGTTTCCTGCGCCCGAATCCGGATGGACACCAAAGGTTCTGACTTATTCCGGTTTTTACAATATAGGCGTTAAGGAAGTGTGGGATATGGTTTATGAGTACATTGCCTTTGTAAAAGAAAATGGCTATTTTGAATATCGCCGTAACGAGCAGAGCAAATACTGGATGTATGAAAGCATTAATGAACAGCTTCGCGACAGTTTCTACCATAATCCGAAGATTGAATCCATGCTTCAAGAGAAGGAACAACAAGTATTAAGTGGTAATCTTACTTCATTCATAGCCGCCAAAAGTTTGCTGGACACTTATTTTGAGGACTTAAAGATGTAGTTCACCACAGATTACAGTTCTTTTCCTATCTTTTCGAAGTCGGCTCTTGATTTGCTCTGTGTCACGATATATACTCCCAAGAACACGAGTGCGATAGCCAGTCCTTTCTGCCAGCCGAAGCTTCCTATCCCCATGATGATGGCAGCGATTGTAGCTACAATCGGCTGCATATAGTTATACATACTGACAACGGTGGGACGGAGTAGTTTCTGTGCGGTCATGATGCAGAGATAGGCAAGGAAACTGCCTCCCAATACTACGTAAAGAACCTCTATGATGGCGATTGTGGAGACTGCCCCCCATTGAATGATGGAAATGTCGTGATAAGAGAACGGTATGTAACACATCGAAGCGTAAACGAACATCCACTTATTGATAGTGACTGCCGAATATTGCTGGGATAATCCCTTGAATACGGTTAAGTAGATGGAGAAACTGATCTGTGCCACCAAACAAAGCAGGTCGCCGATTAAGCTTCCGTTTCCGTTGTTTCCCGCTTGGCTGCTCATAATGAGGATAAGCGCTCCCATAGCACCGACGAAAATACCCAGTACCTTTTTATTGGTAATCGGTTCTTTCAGATAAATAGCCGCTACGATCATAGTGACAATCGGTAAAGTAGTGGTTACGATGGAAGCGTCGATGGGTGAAGTCATTGAAAGGCCGAAAATGAATACTCCCTGATTGAACACCAAAGCAAACAGTGAAGCGAAGAATATCTTCAGCATATCCTGATGATTCACGTGTTCCTGTTTGCAGAAAATGGAAAGTATCCAGAAAGCCGCCGCCGCTCCCACCATCCGAAAAGTGGTGACGGATATTGCGGAGAATTCCTGAAGCGCTGATTTACCGATAGGAGACATCAGCCCCCACATGACGTTTGCCGTAAGTGCAAACAGATGACCTTGCAGATTCTTGTTATTCTTCATAAGTGCGTATACGCCTTTTTAATTGTTACCTTTATTGAAAACTGCTGCAAAGGTAGCTAATTTGTCGTATGATTTGTTTATATTTGCCTTGAATAAAATTGAATATTATGGAACAACAGGCCAACTATATCCGTCGTATCGAAATTCATGGACTCTGGGAGCGTTTTAATATAGGATGGGATTTGCGTCCCGATGTGAATATCCTTTCCGGTATTAACGGAGTAGGAAAAACTACCATCTTGAACCGTTCGGTAGGATATCTTGAAGAACTCTCCGGCGAAATGAAAAGTGACGAGAAGAACGGTGTCCGTCTTTTCTTCGACAATCCTCAGGCGACCTATATCCCATACGATGTGATCCGGAGTTACGACCGTCCTCTGATTATGGGTGACTTTACTGCCCGCATGGCCGATAAGAACGTGAAGTCCGAATTGGATTGGCAGCTTTATCTGTTGCAACGCCGCTATCTTGATTATCAGGTCAATATAGGTAACAAGATGATTGAAATGCTCTCCGATAATGACGAGAAAGTACGGGTCAAAGCAGCTACTTTGTCCATAGCCAAGCGTCGTTTTCAAGATATGATTGACGAACTGTTCAGTTATACACGCAAGAAAATAGACCGTAAACGGAATGATATTGCTTTCTATCAGGATGGAGAACTGTTGTTTCCTTACAAACTTTCTTCCGGTGAGAAGCAAATGCTGGTCATTCTGTTGACCGTGCTTGTGCAGGACAACAGCCATTGCGTACTGTTTATGGATGAGCCGGAAGCCTCTCTCCACATTGAATGGCAACAGAAGTTGATTGCCATGATACGTGAGTTGAATCCGAATGTACAGATCATCCTGACTACCCATTCGCCGGCCGTCATTATGGAGGGCTGGCTGGATGCAGTGACGGAAGTAAGTGATATTTCAACATTATATAATAATGGCAACTTCACTACGAGATAACCTGACATCTTCTTATTTCAATGCCGCTCATAAGCTTTATTCAAAGAAGGCCCGTCAGCGTATCATAGCTTATGTGGAAAGCTATGATGACATTGCTTTCTGGCGTACGTTGCTCGAAGAATTTGAAGATGACGAACACTATTTCCAGGTAATGCTTCCTTCTACTACTTCATTGGCTAAAGGGAAAAAGATGGTCTTGATGAATACGTTGAATACCGCGGAACTGGGAAGAAGCCTGATTGCCTGTGTGGACAGCGATTATGATTTCCTGTTGCAGGGCGCAACCAATACTTCCCGTAAAATCAACCGCAACAAATATATCTTCCAGACCTATACATACGCCATTGAGAACTATCATTGCTTTGCCGAAAGCCTCCATGAGGTATGTGTGCAGGCTACGTTGAACGACCGTTTTGTGATGGACTTCAATGCTTACCTGAAAAGATACTCTGAAATCGTATATCCGCTTTTCTTATGGAACGTGTGGTTCTATCGCCAACGGGATACTTACACCTTTCCGATGTATGATTTTCATGCCTATACTTCTCTGCGTGAGATAAATCTCAGACACCCGGAAAAGAGTCTTGAATCATTGCAGCAACGGGTAAATCAGAAATTGTCGGAACTGAAGAAACGTTTTTCCCGCAGCATGAATCAAGTAAATGCCTTAGGGACAGATCTGAGAGAGTTGGGGCTATTTCCGGAAAATACCTATCTGTATATGCAGGGACACCACGTGATGGATAATGTGGTGATGAAACTTCTGATTCCGGTTTGTACGGTATTGCGCCGGGAACGGGAACAGGAAATCAAGCGACTTGCCGAACATAATGAACAATTTAAGAACGAATTGACTTGTTATCAGAACAGTCAGGTAAATGTGGAAATCATGTTGAAGAAGAATGTAGCCTATAAGCGGCTTTTCCACTACGACTGGCTGCGACAGGATATTCGTGAATACTTGGAACGAGGGAAATAAGAACAAGAAAGAAGAATAGAGAGAAGATTACTTATGGAAGAAGTAAAAGAAATAGTTGATACCGTGACAGTTGAGTTGGCCAATGGCGGAACGCAGGAGGTGACTGATGTAGTGATTCAGGAAGTGAACCATGCATTGCTTTCGGCAGGAATGGATGAGGCTTTGGCGGATAAGGTGGACAACTTTGTCATTTTGTTGCTGATTATTGGTGTGGCCTTGTTAGCTAATCTGATTTGCCGTAAGATCATTTTGCGTACGGTAGCGAAATTGGTGAAACAGACCAAAGCTACTTGGGACGACATAGTGTTCGACCATAAGGTGATGGTTCACGTCAGCCGGATGGTAGCCCCGATATTGATTTACCTTGCTATTCCCATCGCTTTCCCGGAACATGCCGACTCCAACTTGCTCGATTTCCTGCGACGGCTTTGCCTTATTTATATCTTGGCGGTTTTCCTCCGTTTCATCAGTGTCTTTCTGTCGGCGGTATATCATGTTTACAGTGAAAAGGAGCAATATAAGGACAAGCCTCTGAAGGGGTTGTTGCAGACTGCTCAAGTCGTTCTTTTCTTTGTCGGGGCCATTATTATCGTAAGTATTCTGATTAAGCAGAGTCCGATGGTGTTGCTTACCGGATTGGGAGCTTCGGCCGCTATCCTGATGCTGGTGTTCAAGGATAGTATTATGGGTTTTGTCTCCGGTATTCAGCTTTCTGCCAATAATATGCTGAAAGTAGGCGACTGGATTGCTATGCCGAAATATGGTGCTGACGGAACCGTGATAGAAGTGACTTTGAATACGGTAAAAGTGCGTAACTGGGATAATACGATTACGACCATACCGCCTTATCTGCTGGTCAGTGATTCTTTCCAGAACTGGCAGGGGATGCGGGAATCCGGTGGACGGCGTGTGAAGCGTTCCATTAATATCGACATGACCAGCGTTCGTTTCTGTACACCGGAGATGTTGGCGAAATATCGTAAAATCCAATTGCTGAAGGAGTATGTGGAGACAACGGAGAAGGTCGTGAAGGAGTATAATAAAGAGCATCATATTGACAACTCCGTATTGGTGAACGGTCGTCGCCAGACTAACTTGGGCGTCTTTCGTGCCTATCTTACGAATTATCTGAAAAGCCTGCCTACCGTCAATCAAGACTTGACGTGCATGGTACGCCAGCTCCAACCTACCGAAACAGGTATTCCGATGGAACTTTATTTCTTTTCCGCTTCTAAGGACTGGATTCCGTATGAAGGCATACAGGCGGATGTTTTCGATCATGTGCTTGCCATTATTCCGGAATTCGACTTGCGTGTCTTCCAAAATCCGTCGGGAGCGGACTTGCGCCGGATAGGAGTAAAGATAGAAAACTGATAGAGTGAATAATTACAGTACCTTAAAATGTTATATATTATGAATGTCCCTTTACCTAATAGCCAGATTATCCGCGAGATTACTCCTTTGTCAGATAAGGATTGTTTTTACATTGCAGAACGCTATAAGACGGAATTTACATATCCCATTCATAATCATCCCGAATTTGAATTGAATTTCATAGAGCAAGCGGCAGGTGTAAGAAGAATTGTTGGTGATTCTTCGGAAGTGATAGGCGATTATGATTTAGTATTGATAACGGGAAAAGATCTGGAACACGTTTGGGAGCAGAATGATTGTCATTCCAGGCAGATACGGGAGATAACGATTCAATTTTCATCCGACCTTTTTTTCAAGAGTTTTATCAATAAGAATCAGTTTGATTCTATCCGCCGGATGTTGGAAAAGGCGCAGAAAGGGTTATACTTTCCGATGTCTGCCATACTTAAGGTCTATCCGTTGCTGGATACTTTAGCTTCCGAAAAGGAGGGATTCTATGCCGTGATTAAGTTCCTGTCGATATTGTATGAACTTTCTCTTTTTGAAGAAGAGGCACGGACATTGTCCAGCTCGTCTTTTGCCAAAATAGATATTCACTCGGACAGTCGGCGGGTACAGAAAGTACAGGAATACATCAACACCCATTACAAGGAAGAGATACGCCTGGGGCAGTTAGCCGGTATGGTAGGAATGACGGATGTGTCGTTCAGCCGTTTTTTTAAGTTGCGGACGGGCAAGAACCTTTCCGATTATATCATTGATATCCGTTTGGGTTTTGCCGCTCGTCTGTTGGTGGACTCTACGATGTCTATTGCCGAGATCTGCTATGAATGTGGATTCAATAACCTTTCCAATTTCAACCGTATCTTTAAAAAGAAGAAGTGCTGTTCTCCTAAAGAGTTCCGTGAGAATTATCGAAAGAAGAAGAAACTGATTTAAGTCGCTCTTATTAAATATTTATAGGTCTAAAATGCAAAAGCTTAGACTTTTTGCGCAGTGTAATAACATTGCAACGACTCTTTCAATTGATTGTATTTTCTTTGTCTCAATCTTGTAACACAGGCCATCTACCTTTGCCGACGTAATCAAAAACGTAGAGTAAAGGTAGATGAAAAAGCTATTTCTTATCCGATTTTCAGTGGTGGCCTTCTTTTGTCTGTTGTGTGTACTTCCCGCATTGGCTGCCAATATCAAGATTAAAGGAGCTGTAAAGGACAAGTTATCCAAAGAGCCTTTGATAGGTGCGACGATACGCTTGCTTGGAACCCAGGTCGGAGCGGTTACCGATATGAACGGTAATTTTGAGCTAAACGGTGTGGGAGTGTTGGAGGGTATGTATGATATCGAGATTAAATACGTAGGATATAAGACTGAAGTACGTCGGAAGGTCCGCGTAGAGAATGGGAATCTGGTCATTCTGAATCTGGAGATGGAGACGGATGCGCAAGAACTGTCGGATGTGGTTGTTGTGGCGAAAAAGAACCGGGAAAATGAGAATATGGCTTTGCTGGAACAGCAAAAGGCGGTCATTGCCGTGCAGTCAGTCAGTGTGAAGGAACTTTCACGCAAAGGAGTTTCGGATGCGGAAGGAGCTGTGACGAAAGTCACCGGAATTTCCAAGCAGGACGGTGTGAAGAACGTATTCGTACGTGGATTGGGTGACCGCTATAATACTACTACGTTCAATGGTTTCCCTGTGCCGTCGGAAGACCCGGAATACAAGAATATCTCTCTTGATTTTTTCGGAACCGACCTTATACAGTCCGTAGGAGTCAACAAAGCATTTACTGCCGGGAACGGAGGCGATGTAGGGGGCGCAAATATTGATATCTCGTCCAAAGAACTGGTAGGTGACGGTTACATTAGCGCCAGTGTATCGGCCGGTGTGAATACACAGACCCTTTCCTCCGATTTCTTCCAACCGGATGGAGTGAATCTGCTGGGATTTGCCAATCGGACGGAACCGGGCACGGATGTGTGGGGCTTTAAGAACAAACTCGACCCGTCGGCGCAAAACTTCCAGATGGACCGCAGTTATAATATCGCAGGCGGAAAGAAGTTTTATGTAGGTCGGCAACGGGATGCTCTTTCGTTCTTTGCCACTGTGGGACATTCCGTTGATTATCGATATACGGATGAAATCATACGTAATACAAATACGGGCGGTACTATATACAAAGATCTGAACGGACATAAGTCAACAACGAATATCAGTCAGTTGGCATTGGCTAATGTAGATTATGATATGCACAATCGTCATCATTTGTCTTACAACTTCATGATGGTACATAGCAATGTGCAGTCTGTGGGAAACTACGAAGGGAAAGACGCTACTTTCAGTGACGATTACGGTAATCTGGGAATGACCCGTCGTCAGCAGGTGAACGACAATCTGTTATTAGTCAACCAGATCATGACGAACTGGGGATTGACAGACCGGCTGAGCGTTGACGCAGGAGCCTCTTATAATATGGTGCGCGGATATGAGCCGGATCGCCGTATCAACCAGATAACCCGGAATGAAACCGGATACGGATTGGTAGGAGGTAATACACAGTTCCGTACTTTTTCTTCTCTGACGGAGAATGATCTGAATCTTCGTGCCGGAGTGGTTTATCGCTTGAAAGACGATTGGGAAGAAATCTCCAGACTTCGGTTCGGATACACCGGACGTATCATTAACGATGATTTCAAACAGACGGAATACAATATGGTTACCTTGAATGGTCCTTCATTTACTTCGGTGGACGATATTTCATTGGATGACTTTTATTCTGCGGCTCATTTCAACGACCGTTTCACGCTGGACAATGCGGTGGATAAATATGCGGTGAAGAAGAACATACATTCGGTTTATGCGGAAGCGGTCTATCAGTTCACCCGGCATTGGGTGGTCAATCTCGGCTTGAAGTATGATAATGTGGATATGACCGTAGACTACAATGTGGATAAAGGAAACTCCAAAGGCAAGAACAATATCCGGAAAAACTACTTCCTTCCGAGTTTGAACATGAGGTACAGCCTGAATGATAAGAACGCCTTGCGGCTTGGATTGAGCAAGACATATACTTTGCCTCAGTCGAAGGAAATTTCACCTTACCGCTATGTGGGTGTCAACTTTAAGAGTCAGGGTAACGCAAATCTGAAACCGTCGGACAATTACAACATAGACTTGAAATGGGATTTCAACCCTACATCAACCGAATTGATCTCTGTTACTGCTTTCTACAAAATGATAAAGAATCCTATTTCGCGTATCGAAACGCCAAGTGCCGGAGGTTTCCTTTCATACGAAAACGTAGCCGACCAGGCTACTGTGGCGGGGATTGAACTGGAGATGCGCAAGAAAATATTCTCACGCCCGACAGCCAACAACGGTATGAACCGCCTGACGGCAGGATTGAACGGATCGTATATCTACACGAATGCCAAAGTGAACGCCCCCGATATTGCCGCTACCGATACGGATGGCTCGCAACTGGAAGGGGCGGCTCCTTGGATTGCCAACTTCGATCTGTCACACACCTATGTTTCAGCCGGATATTCGTTTACCAATACATTGGTCTTCGGATATGTGGGAGAAAAAGTATACACTATCGGTACACAAGGGTTTCAGGATGTGATGGAAGAGGGAGTGGCTACGCTAGACTTCGTATCGCAAGCGAAGTTAGGCAAACATATTGCCCTTACTCTTAAAGCACGCAACTTGCTTAATCCGTCCTATCAACTGAGCCGTAAGGCGAACGGTAGCGGTCAGAAAGTGATATTGGGCGACTATAAAAAAGGAATTAACGTGAGCTTGGGAGTGTCGTGTACATTCTAAGCCCTATATAAACAGAAATATTATCAATTAAACGCTAAAAAGATGAAAAGATTATTCTTAAGCATGATGGCAATGGCTGCTATCGCAACAACTTTGACTTTAACTTCTTGTGGTAGTGATGATGAAGGGAATGACACTCCAGACGGGGCTTCTATTCTGGCTACCGACGGTAAAACATTGATGGGAAACCTGACCGGTAAACAAACGTTGGAAGAAGGGGAGTACATTCTGGGTGGAACGGTAATTATCGAGAATGGAGGCGAACTGACTATTCCTGCCGGAACAACGATTAAAGCGGCTAAAGGTTTCAGTAGCTATATCCTTGTGGCACAGGGTGGGAAACTTTATGCTAACGGTACGTCTTCGCAACCTGTCACATTTACTTCTGGAGAAGCGACAAAGAAGGCCGGCGATTGGGGAGGAATTATTCTTAATGGTAAAGCTCCTATTTCCGGTGCGGGAGCAGAGGGTACTAATACTGCCAATGCGGAGATTAACAATGCTTACAAATACGGCGGTAGTGACAAAGCCGACAATTCCGGTGCGCTGACTTATGTGAATATCCTCTATGCCGGTGCACGTAATACGGCTGATATTGAGCACAACGGGCTGACTTTGAATGGTGTGGGTAACGGGACGAAAATTCAGAACGTTTATGTGTTGGAAAGTGCCGATGACGCTATCGAATTCTTCGGTGGAACAGTAAATGTGACTAATCTGCTGGCTGTCAATCCGGATGATGATATGTTCGATTTCACTCAAGGATATAAGGGCACATTGAGTAATTGTTATGGTATCTGGGAAGACGGGTATACCAGCACGGAAGAAGATCCGCGTGGAGTTGAGGCTGATGGTAATCTGGATGGAAACGGAGTAGACCATGTGGGACAGTCTGATTTTATCATAGACGGAATGACGATTGTCAATAACACGGTAGGTGGAAATACGACTACCGGACAGAAGAATGCAATGGACGATGTAATCAAGGTACGTCGTGGCGCGACTGCTACTATCAAGAATACATTGGTAGCTTCTACTTCGGCTGATGTACTGAAAGCGAAAGACCTGGTTGACGTTACCGACTCAAAAGGGGGAGGCACCGTGACTATCAATATTACGACTTCTTCTTTCTCATATACAAACGAAAAAGTGGTGGATTATGTTGATAAAACAAATCCCGATAAGAATGTCGTTGGGCAGGGAACTATCACACTGACTAATCCATCGGCCTCTAATGCCGGTGCAAACACTTCCGTTTTTGCTTGGACAAACTATTCTTTTCCGACTTTGAATTAATAAAAGATTAAAGAGGTTTTTCAATTGTTTGATGCGGGCGTCGATACCGACGTACGCATTTATTGTTCCGTTTGTCAACTATTTTGTTTATACAGCCTTGAATTTTGAGTTGTAAATAGCTGTTTGTAATGTATTTTTCTTATATTTGTGTCTTTAAAAATCAATATTATGCATACAGACTACGAACGGTATCGTAAAATGGCTTCTTTGGCTCAAGTCGGATGGTGGGAAGCGGATTTGACGGGAGGATATTATCTTTGTTCCGACTTTCTTTGTGATCTTTTGGATTTGGATGGAGATACTATCTCATTTTCTGATTTTCTGAACTTGGTGCGTGAAGATTATCGTTGTCAGATTGCACATGAGTTCCGGGCAAATAGTTCTATCCATAAGGATTTTTACGAACAGACCTTTCCCATCTATTCGAAATATGGCGAAGTCTGGTTGCATACCCGTTTGGCTTCCCGTGAGAAAGGAACGGGGACTAATGGGGGAGACAAATCTTTTGGAGTGATTCAACGCGTAGAGGCTCCTGAACAGATAGAACAGAAGAAAGCTCTGAAACGTGTGAATGACTTGCTTCTCCGTCAGAATTACATTTCGCAGTCTTTATACCGTTTTCTTCGGGATGAAAGAGTTGAAGAATGTGTAACAGAGATTTTAAAGGATATACTGAATCTTTATAATGGAAAAGGACGTGTCTATATTTTCGAGTACAATAAAGAACACACTTATCGCAGTTGCACGTATGAGGTCGTTTCCGAAGGGATGTCGACAGAAAAACAATGTTGGCAAGACATACCGGTCGATCGGTCGGAATGGTGGAATCAGCAGATTTTGTCTGGCAAAGCTATCGTTTTGAATTCGTTGAAACAACTACCGGAAGAAGCATCGGAAATGCGACGAGAATTTGCTGAACGGGGAGTCTATTCATTCATGGTAACTCCTTTGATGGCTGGGGATCATGTATGGGGAGGAATGGGTATTGAATTGATAGATAGTTATCGTAACTGGAGTAATGAGGATTTTCAATGGTTCTCTTCGTTGGGAAATATTATAAGCATTTGTATTGAACTACGCGTAGCAAAAGATAAAGTAACTTATGAACAGTCTTTCTTACGTAATCTTTTCCATTTTATGCCAATGGGGTATATACGTATGTCTGTTCTTCGTGACGAGAACAACAAGCCTTATGATTATCGGATAACGGACGCTAACCAGATCAGTTCCCATTTCTTTGGCAAACCTTTGGAACAATATGTAGGTGTGTTGGCTTCGGATTTGTTTTCCGATCATTCAGAGAAAATGGATTTTATCCTTGAAGTGCTTGATGGTAAGTCTTATAAAGAAAAGGATGAGTATTTTCCTCAAACGGGATTGTACACTCATTGGATTGTGTATTCACCGGAGAAAGATGAGGTGGTAGGATTGTTTACGGACTCAACTGAGGCTGTAGAGGCTAATCGTGCATTGGACCGTAGTGAGAAACTTTTTAAAAATATATTTGCTAATATTCCGGCAGGAGTAGAGATCTATGATAAGGATGGATATCTGCTTGATCTGAACAATAAGAATTTGGAAATATTCGGAATTGCCAATAAAGAGGATGTAATAGGTATTAACTTCTTTGAAAATCCGAACGTGCCGCAAACGATTCGTGATCGTGTACGAAATGAGGATTTAGTGGATTTCCGACTTAATTATTCTTTCGACCAGATTAAAGGATATTATCGTACCATGCGTTCTAATGTGATAGAATTGTATTCGAAAGTAACTAAACTGTACGATAGAGAGGGAGAGTTTATCGGGTATATTCTGATTAGTATTGATAATACGGAACGTATTGATGCAATGAACCGTATTCGTGATTTTGAAAATTTCTTTTTGATGATATCCGATTTTGCAAAAGTTGGTTATGCGAAATTAAATCTTCTGAATCGGAAGGGATATGCCATCAAGCAATGGTATAAAAATATGGGGGAAGAGGAAGACATTGCATTAAGTGATGTAGTAGGAGTCTATCGTAAAATGCATCCGGAAGACCGCAAAGGTCTGCTTGATTTCTATAAAGAAGTCAAAGTCGGGAAAAGAAAACATTTTCAAGGGGAAATGCGTATTCTTCGTCCCGGAACGGAAAATGAGTGGAACTGGGTAAATACGAATGTGATGGTAACCCAATATAAACCGGAAGAGGGTGAAATCGAAATCATTGGTATCAATTATGATATAACGAAACTGAAAGAGACGGAGGCTGAACTGATTCATGCACGTGATAAGGCGGAGATGATGGACCGTCTGAAAAGTGCTTTCCTTGCCAATATGAGCCATGAAATCCGTACGCCTCTGAATGCTATCGTAGGCTTTTCCGATTTATTGGTGGAAACTGCGGATATAGAAGAACGGAGAGAGTATATGAAGATCGTGCGGGAAAATAATGATTTGCTGTTACAGTTAATATCAGATATTCTCGACCTTTCCAAAATTGAGGCAGGGACATTTGAATTTTCGCATGGAGATGTGGATGTGAATCTGCTGTGTGAAGATCTGGTCCGTTCTATGCAGATGAAAACGAAAGAGAATGTAAAGTTAGTATTCGAACCAAATTTTTCTATTTGCCATATTACTAGTGACCGTAACCGTATATATCAGGTGATATCCAATTTTGTGAACAATGCGATTAAGTTTACTTCAGAGGGCAGTATCCGTGTGGGATATGTGTTGAAAGATGAAGGATTGGAGTTCTATGTTCAGGATACGGGGATAGGAATAGAGAAGGAACAATTACCGCACATCTTTGAGCGTTTTGTAAAGCTTAATTCTTTTGTGCATGGCACGGGATTAGGACTTTCTATTTGCCAAAGTATTGTGGAACAATTGGGTGGACATATTGGCGTTGACTCCGAAAAAGGTAAGGGATCGCGTTTCTGGTTTACGATTCCTGGAGTGGTCATGACGGAAGAAAGTCTTCAGTAAAAGATAACAAATCTAAACAAAAAAGCGTATGTCACTTTGAAGTGACATACGCTTTTTTGTTTAGATTCCAAATGCCAGTTTGTCGATAGACTGGTATACAATGCTTGCGATACCTAGTCCGATGATGCCCAACGTACAGAGTGCCAGTCCCCACTTTGTGCATCGGTCACTGCGGAAAGTCGGAATCGGGTTTTCGGACGGGGTGATATACATCGCTTTCACGATCAGCAGGTAGTAATACAGTGAAATTACTGTATTGACCAATGCTATAAACACCAATAAATGGAAACCTGCATCGAAGGCTGCCATGAAGATAAAAAACTTGGAGAAGAATCCGGCAAATGGAGGAATGCCTGCTAATGAGAACAAAGAAAGGGTCATCAGGAGGGCGATCTTCGGATTCGTTTTATAAAGTCCCGCATAATCTTCGAGGGTGAACTTCTGGCTGCGCAATGCCACAATAGTGATTACGGCAAATACACCGAGATTGGCGGCTGCATACACAAGTACATAATATACTAGGGCTGTCATTCCCTGTGCCGTGCCACCGATTACACCAAGCATGATATATCCTGCCTGCGAGATACTGGAGAATGCCATCAGACGTTTCAGGTTCTGTTGGCGGATAGCGAATATATTCGCGATGGTGATGGAAGCTATCGTTACCCAATAGAGCACTTCCTGCCAATCGTTTATCATAGGAGCAAATACCTTGATGAGGATAGTCAGCAATACAAATGCCGCCGATCCTTTGGATACAACACTCAAGTAAGCGGTGACCGTACTCGGGGCTCCTTCGTAAACGTCTGCCGTCCAAAGATGGAACGGAACGAGCGATAACTTGAATGCCATACCCGTAAAGAAGAATACAAATGCCATAATCTGTAACGGGTTTCCGTCAATATGGGCGGGAAGGTCATCGAAATACAAGGTTCCGGCAGAACCGTAAATCATAGATAAACCGAACAACAGCAATGCGCTGGAGAAGAGTGCGGTAAGAATATACTTGGCTCCTGCTTCGGCGGAGTTGTGACGGTATTTATCGAAGGCAATCAAAGCTGCCATGGGAACGGAAGCAGTCTCCAGTCCGATGAAGAACATCAGGAAGTGTCCGGCGGAAATCATGAGATACATACCGAACAGAGTAGAGAGAGTGAGTACATAGAACTCTCCTTGCTTGAATGAAGTGTCTTCACGCTTCATCCATTCGTGCGCCATCAGAAAGACGATTAATGTACCTACGTTCAGGATTGACTTAATGACTGTATGCATGGGCACATAGTGGTACATACCGCCGAAAATGTCGGCAGCGGTACCCGGTATCAGGTTGATAGCCGTATGGATAGCCATCAGAATGACGGGAAACATTGTATTCAGTCGTGCCTTTCCATCGTTCTTGTGCGCATCCGGGCTCATGAAGAGGTCGGCTAGAAACAGTAGCAACAGAACTACTACGAGCGACAGCTCTTCTCGCATATGTAGAAATTGTGAATAATCCATCTTTATCAATTAAATTAGAGATTAAAAATTAAAGAGCTAGGGTATCAGTTGTGAGACAACGGGCAATACACTTTCACCAATCATGTGGCTTACCCAGAAAGGAGCCATACCCAGTCCGGCAACACAAACAATGAGGCAGATAACGGCTACACGCTCGTCCCAAGTTGCATCGGTCAGTTCGAGGTGATGCTTGTTGGTACAGGTCCCGTACAGAATCTTACCTACCAGACGCAAGATATAGACTGCTGTAATCACGATGGAGGAGCAGGCTATAATGGTCAGTGTGCGGTGGAATACATCATTGTCTTGGAAAGATCCAACAAAGATGGTCATCTCGGCAATAAAACCGCTCAATCCCGGCAGACCGAGATTGGCAAGGCCGGCAATGACATAACATACACTCAGGAAAGGCATGATCTTCATTAAACCGGCAAGCTCGCGTACGTCACGGGTGTGGGTACGTCCGTAAATCATACCGATAAGCGCAAAGAACAATGCTGTCATCAGTCCGTGCGACAACATTTGGAGGATAGCGCCTGTGGCTGCTGTCTGGTTCAGCATAAGGATTGCGAAAAGAACTAATCCACAATGGGATACGGAAGAGTATGCGTTGATATATTTCAAGTCAGTCTGTACACAAGCGGAGAAAGCTCCGTAAACGACAGAGATACCGGTCAGTATCAGGAATATCCAGGAAAGTTCGTTAGCGGCTTCCGGCATTAGATACATGGCGATACGGAAACAACCATAACCTCCTAATTTCATCAGCACTCCGGCATGAAGCATGGAAACTGCTGTCGGGGCGGAGGCATGACCGTCGGGACTCCATGTGTGGAAGGGGAAAAGAGCGCCCAGCACGCCGAAACCGAGAAATGTCAGCGGGAACCAGATACATTGTTGTGCAAAAGGTATGTTGTGCAACTGTGCGATTTCGAGAAGGTTCATGGTAGTGGCTCCTGCACCGAAATAGATTCCGAGAATACCGATCAGCAGGAAAGCGGAACCGCCCATCAGCATAAGTGTCAGCTTCATCGCTGCATATTCCTTACGTCCCGAACCCCATACGCCAATCAGCAGATACATAGGTATCAAGGCTATTTCGTAGAACATAAACATGGTGAACAGATCTACGGATATAAAGAATCCGAACACTCCCATCGACAACAGCGTGAACCAAAGGAAATATTCTTTGGTCAACGGTTGCAAACGCCAGGAAGCGAATGTGCCGGTAAATACGATGATGGCGGACAGTAACAGCATAGCTACCGAGATGCCGTCTACGCCTACCGAGTAGGAGATATGAAGCGGTGCGTACCATAGTGTGTCTGCACGGAAAAGCATTTCCGCCGTGTTTCCGGCGCTACGCTCTCCCAAATACATGAATGTAAGTACGACAGAGGCTATCAGAAGCGCTGATGCGCCCGTAACCATAACCCCCCGGATAGCTTTAATTCCTCGTGCCGCCCAAAGTCCGGCCAACATCAGGAGGGGGATAAGTACGAATATTGATAAGAAATTCATCTTTATGATTTACTGTTTAAAGATTTACTATTACTTGTTTAGAGAACCAGCAGAAGAATAAGTGCCAGTGCACCGCAAAGGAACACATACGCATATTGTTGTACCTGACCGCTCTGTAGGCCGCGAATCTCATCGCTTGTCGCATTCGTCGCCCATGCCAGGAAGTCGAAGAATCCGTCTACGACATGACGGTCCCACCATGCGATAGGAGTAGAGATGCAACGGAAAATAATCTTATGCGTAATGAACTGGTATATCTCGTCAATATAGAAACGGTGATAGGCAGCCTTATGCAATCCCTTGAACTGTTTAGCCAGCGAATCGGCGACAGGCTGTTTGGCGTTCTTATACATCCAGGTCGCGATGGCAATGGAAATAATCGCGATAACAACACTTGTGATAGCCACTGACGGGTCAAGATGAATGGAGTAGGATTCACCGTTGGAACTGATAAAGTGTCCGAAAGGAATAAATCCGGCTCCACAAGTCACTGCCGCCAGAAACATCAATGGGAAAGTCATAGCCAACGGACTTTCATGGGGAGTGTGATGCGCATGAAGTTCTTTGTTCTCTTTTCCCCAGAAGATACCGTAATAAAGGCGGAACATATAGAAAGCGGTCATAGCGGCGATTACCGTCATCACCCAACCCATTACAGAGCTGTATTGGAAGCAAGCTGCCAGAATCTCATCTTTCGAGAAGAAACCCGAGAATGGGGGGATACCCGCAATGGCGAGACAAGCAATCAGGAATGTCCAATGGGTAATCGGCATATATTTGCGTAATCCGCCCATAGCCGACATCTCATTAGAGTGTACCGCATGGATAATGCTACCGGCACCGAGAAAGAGCAGCGCCTTGAACATGGCGTGCGTGAAAAGGTGGAACATGGATGCCATGTATCCCAAACCGCCTTCATGAGGATTCATTGATGTACAAACCCCTAAAGCCACCATCATAAAACCAATCTGCGAGATAGTAGAGAATGCGAGTACACGTTTGATATCCGATTGTACACAGGCTACACTTGCTGCATAAAAGGCGGTGATTGCACCTACCCAGGCAACCATGTGCAACGTATTCGGAGCATATTCGATGAAGAGCGGAAACATACGTGCCACCAGATAGACTCCGGCAACTACCATCGTAGCCGCATGAATCAAGGCGCTGACAGGAGTAGGACCTTCCATTGCATCCGGCAACCAGATATGTAGTGGGAACATCGCACTCTTTCCGGCACCACCTACGAACATTAATCCGAGAGCTAATGGAAGCATGGCCGCTCCGCCGCTAACCAGCGATACCGTATCCGGAGTAAAACCGAACGTTCCTCCGTAATATCCGTAAATCAGGATACCGATGAGGAACCCTAAGTCTGCAAAACGAGTGACAATAAACGCTTTCTTGGAGGCGGAGATTGCAGCAGGTTTTGTATAGTAGAATCCGATTAATAGATAAGAGCTTACGCCCACTAACTCCCAGAAAAGATACATCTGGAAAATGTTTGTAGCTACTACCAATCCCAGCATTGACATGGTGAACAGGGAAAGGAAAGCGTAATAACGTTGAAAACCGATCTCGCCTTTCATGTAACCGAAGGAGTAGATGTGTACCATCAGTGACACGGTGGAGATGACAATCAGCATCATTACGGATATAGGATCGAGCAGAATGCCCAAATCGAAATGTAACGTCTCTGTAAAAGGTAGCCACGTAAAATTATAAGGTATCAATGTGGCAAATGTTCCGTCTTCCAGTCGCGGGGCTGAGAAATATTGGAAAGCAGTCACGTAAGACAGTACTGCTACCGCTCCCAGTACCAACGTACCGATGGCGCCTGCCGTCCGGTGTGACATCCATTTTCCCCCGATTCCCAATAGGAGAAAGGAGAAAAAAGGAAGAAGGAGTATTAGAATTGTTAGTTCCATACAGTTTATTTTAATTACTTGAGTTATTATTACTTATACTTACCATTTCAAGTCGTCCAGATTGCGTACCTGGATGCTTCGGAGGTTACGGTAAATGTTAATCATAATCGCGATGGCTATTGCGGTTTCCGCAGCCGAGATGGCGATGGAAAACAATGCAAAGAAATAGCCCTCCATTCCTCCCGGAAAGAGAAAACGGTTGAACACGGCGAAGTTGATATCTGTAGCGTTTAGCATCAACTCTACGGAAATCAGGATAGCCAGCGTGTTGCGGCGGGTAAAGAATCCATAGATTCCTGCAAACATCATGATGGTAGAGACCACCAGATAATATTCCATGTGTATCATATCAGTGATTCGTTTTTTAGTGATTAATGATTAACGTTTGCGGGCGATCATGATTCCACCGATGATACAGGCCAGCAATAAGATACTGACTGCTTCGAAAGGCAGTACATAACCGTACTTGTCGCTACTCAACAAAGCGTGTCCGATCGTATGGATGTTTATCTCCTGCGGGGCAAGATTGGCTGTCTGCATGAAGTTATGCTTCAGCGTGATAAACAGGATTATCGCCAGACCGGCAATCATTGTAAAGAGTCCTGCCAGAAACCTGCTTCGTTTCAGCCTTTCGGCACGGTCACCTTCTCCACTGGTCAGCAGGATGGAGAATACATAAAGCACAACGATACCACCGGCGTAAACCATAATCTGGACAGAGCCCAGAAAGGTGTAGCCCAGCAAGAAGTAGATACCCGCTGTGCCGAAAAGCACGAAGAGCAGGTAAGTAGCCGAGCGGACAATGCGTTGGGTAGTCACCGTCATGATGGACATAGCAATAATAAATGCTGCCAAAAAGTAGAATACTACTGTTTCAAGTGT
>ENA-UEPL01000682-UEPL01000682.1-human-gut-metagenome-genome-assembly--contig:-NODE-682-length-30046-cov-8.971070_pt1 | contig 30046 bp, 26 predicted proteins | sample MGYA00242896_ERZ507908 | MGnify/ENA primary metagenome ERZ507908 (study PRJEB26167, sample SAMN06115518) | human gut metagenome | host: Homo sapiens | place: China:Chongqing | collected 2015-08-20...
AGCCACAGATCCGCAGACAGGGGAGAGTATACTTGTACAGCTTACATTGCAGGGAGTTTGGACCTAATGCGGTTACACCCTCAGGAATTTTAAATTCTCCTGTTGTTTTGGCACTGGGATAGAAACGAAGCTCTACGCCACTTTCGCCATTCTCTGTATAGTTTTCATATAATACGCCATCTTCTACATAGAAATCACGGTTGTCATTATCTCCTGCAAGCTTAATTTCTTCCAGTTCTCTACAGTAAATAAGTGCATAGTTGCCAATCTTTTCTACGCTTGCCGGAATCGTGATTTCTTTAATGCTTGTGCTTCTAAACGCGTGAGAACCAATATAGGTAGGATTACCGGTAATCTTGATTTGTGTGATACGAGGGCTAATTTTATACATAGACCCTTTTTCCGCTTTCGGGTCTAATGCTTTTGCAATCGCAATGCCCCAAGGAGTAGAATAGTTTTCATAATCAGCCATTTTACCGTCACCGCTGATTGTCAGTGTGTATGCTTGAACCTTCTGACTATTTTCCTCCTCCGTTGTGGAGAAGTGCCACTCCGACTCTTTCACCCCTGCTATTTCATAAAGATCATCGTCATTTTCTTCCAGTTTCCACTCCAAAGTATCTTCTTCCGTTGCACCACAAGATCCCTCAAAAGTATTTGCCTGAGGTTCTTTCGTTTCATATATCGCAGATTTTTCCCCTTTCTGCTCGTCCTGCTCCACCGTTTTCTCCTGTGCCTGAGGGTCGTCCGTCCCCTCCGCCGCGAATGCCGGCACAGAAACCATACTTGCCGCTACGGTCAGCGCAAGTGCCTTCGCATAATAATTTTTCTTCATATTTTTTCCTCCCTTTTATCCGTACTTTCTTTATACCCAATGCGAATAAATTCCTTTTTTCTTCACAAACAGAAAAAGCACCGCCCCTATCCGGCAATGCTCGTTTTTTTGCAGCTGGCTGCCAGTTGAAAGGCCCTGTAGCTTTGCGTCATAGGCTTTCGCCTACTTTGCCGAATTATGCTTGTTTTCTGCGGAATTTATTATTTTATGCAATTTGAATTATGGCAAAAAGGGATTTCTATTACAACCTTAATTTATAAAAAATATCCTAATTTGTAATATTTTTTCGTAAGAGGGTGGTTTTGTTTCGTTTAAAGGCACTACAATAAAAAAAGGCAATCCCCTTGGACTGCCTTCTCATAAAAGATATCTTATTTATTTAAGCCTCCTGCAGCAGCTGCTTCAAATCCGCCTCCGGAGTCGTGATTGGTGCAATCCCGAAATTCTCCACAAGGTACTGCAGCACATTGGGCGAAACAAATGCCGGCAGAGTCGGGCCAAGGCGAATGTTCTTGATGCCCAAATACAGCAGGGTCAGCAGGATACACACCGCCTTCTGCTCATACCAGGAAAGCACCATAGACAGCGGCAGATCATTCACGCCGCAGCCGAACGCATCGGCGAGCGCAACGGCAATCTGAATCGCACTGTAAGCATCATTGCACTGCCCGATATCCATCAGACGGGGCAGACCGCCAATGGTGCCAAGGTCAAGGTCATTGAAGCGGTATTTGCCACAGGCAAGCGTCAGCACAACCGTATCCGCAGGGGTCTGCTTTACGAACTCCGTATAATAATTGCGCCCGGGACGCGCCCCGTCGCAGCCTGCAACAAGGAAGAAATGTCTGATTGCGCCGGCTTTCACAGCCTCGATGACTTTATCCGCCACCCCAAGCACCGTGCCGCGTGCAAAGCCTGTCATCACTGTATTGCCGCCATTGATGCCTGTAAACATTCTATCCTCGGCATAGCCACCCAGCTCCAGCGCCTTTTCAATCACAGGGGTGAAGTCCTTATCCGCGCCGATATGCGTCATTTCGGGATAGGATACCACCTCTGTGGTAAATACGCGGTCGGCATAGCTTGCCTTCGGCGGCATCAGACAGTTGGTGGTAAACAGCACCGGCGCAGGCAGCTCTGCAAATTCCTTCTGCTGATTCTGCCATGCTGTGCCGAAGTTACCCTTGAGATGCGCATATTTTTTCAATTCGGGATAACCATGTGCAGGCAGCATTTCGCCATGGGTATAAATATTGATACCCCTGCCCTCGGTCTGCTCCAGCAGCAGCTTGAGATCATACAGATCGTGACCGGAAATCACAATAAACGGCCCCTTTTCCACAGTCAGCGGAACGGTAACAGGTGTGGGCGTGCCATAGCTTTCGGTATTTGCCTGATCCAGAAGCGCCATGCACTTGAGGTTTTTCTCACCGACCTCCATCACGATGGGCAGCAGCTCCTCCATGCCCCAATCCTCGCCGACAGCAAAAAGCGCCTTTGCGAAGAAATCGTTCACCGCATCATCGGTATAGCCCAGCACCAGAGCATGATGCGCATAGGCCGCCATGCCGCGCACCCCGAACAGAATCAGGGATTTCAGGCTGCGGATATCCTCCTGCGCATTCCAGAGCCTTGCCATATCGTAATCGGCAGCGCGACCGCACGGAGCAGCACAGTCCGAACAGTCGGGCACAAGCCTTGCCTTTTCCGCATGTACGCGGTCAATCAGCTCGCGCAGTGTCTTTTCGTTGAAGCTTACATTTGTAACGGTGGTAAATAATCCCTCAATCATCAGCCGCCATGTGCCGTCATTCACATCGGGGGCATTGTCCGTTGCGCGCGCAAGCCCAATCAGCGCCCCTGTCAGTTCATCCTGCAGCTGTGCCACATCAGCGGTTTTGCCGCAAACGCCTGCATTTCCCATACAGCCGGTACATCCTGCCGTCTGCTCACACTGAAAACAAAACATTTTGTTGCCCATTTGAAACCCTCGCTTTCTTCTTTGTCCTCTTTTTAATCCAGAATTCTGCCGTCTGTGGAGATGGTCACAACCTGCCATGGAATAAATTTCCCACTCTGCTGTAATGCCGTTTTTGCCGCAAATTCCAGACCGCCGCAGCAGGGAACCTCCATGCGGACAATGGTGACACTTTTGATATCATTCTCGCGAATGATTTCGGTCAGCTTCTCGGAATAATCCACACTGTCCAGCTTCGGACAGCCCACAAGGGTGATATGTCCCTTGATGAATTTTTCGTGGAAGGCGGCATAGGCATACGCGGTGCAGTCTGCGGCAATCAGCAGCTTTGCGCCGTCAAAATACGGTGCGCGTGTGGGAACCAGCTTAATCTGCACAGGCCACTGGGACAGGCGGCTGACCGCCTCTGTATTGCAAGCCGCGGCGGATTCTTCGTGTGCGATTGTTCTGGACTGACTTCCCGGACATCCGCAGGGAAGTGTCATCCCTTCTGTCTGCATTTTTTCCTGTAGCCTTCTGCGCTTATTTTCCTCCACTGCCTTTTCATCATACGCTGCCGCTTCGCGCTCCACAAAGGTAATCGCGGCAGTGGGGCAGGTAGGCAGGCAATCGCCCAGACCATCGCAGTAGTCATCGCGCATCAGCTGCGCCTTCCCGTTTACCATAGCGATTGCGCCTTCGTGACAAGCGGCGGCACAAGCACCGCAGCCATTGCATTTATTTTGATCAATTTCAATGATTCTTCTTTTCACAATAAAAACCTCCTTGCTTTTTTGTTTTCATTATAGTATGCTAAATTCAACAAGTCGGTTGAATTTTCAACGAAAAGAGGGTTTTTATGAAAGAATTTTTTCCCATCATCCGTTCCTCTCAGCTTTTTTCGGGCGTTTCCGAGGAGGAACTGACCGCAATGCTTTCCTGTCTGGAAACAAGAAAGGAAAGCTTTCCCAAGGATGCCCTGCTGCTGCGCATCGGGGATACGGCAGATGCCATCGGTCTTGTGCTGTCGGGCAGTATTCTAATCATACAGGAGGACATCTGGGGCAACCGCAACATCATTTCCAAGGCAGGGGTGGGGCAGACCTTTGCCGCCGCCTATGCCTGCGCGCCCGGCTCTGTGCTGAATGTAAGCGTTGTGGCAGAAACGGCTGTTACGGTGCTGTATTTGAACATAAAGCGTGTGCTGCATGTGTGCTCCTCCGCCTGCGCGCATCATAGTCATATCATCCGAAATCTGCTTGGCGAGCTTGCAGAGAAAAACCTCCGCTTCAGCGAAAAGCTGACCCACATGGGGCAGCGCACAACGCGCGCAAAGCTGATGTCCTATTTTTCCGCAGAGGCACAGCGGCTCGGAAAATATGAATTTGATATTCCCTTTTCCAGACAGCAGCTTGCGGATTACCTCGCGGTGGAGCGCAGCGGACTTTCTCTGGAGCTTGGGAAAATGCGGGATGAGGGTCTTCTGGATTTTCATAAAAACCATTTCGTTTTGAAGGTATAACGCCAATAAAAAAGCAGAAACTCCTTTTTCGCAGGAGCTTCTGCTTTTTGTTTGCTTATTTCATTCCGTTTTCAGCGAAGCGGTGGAACAGCGCCGCAATCTCGGCACGCGTAGCAGTGCCCTTCGGATAAAGGAGATTGCTGTCGCCCTTTACAAGGCCGGTATTCACCGCCCACGCCATAGCGCCCATCGCATAATCGGAAATGCTCTCGTAATCGTCGAACTCCCGAATTGCCATGCCGCCCTGTGTGGTATCATAGCCCTTATACTGCGCGTAGCGATAGAAAATCGCCGCAAGCTGTTCACGGGTAATCGGATCATTCGGGGCAAAGCTGCTGTTGCCGTAGCCGCCCATAATGCCGTTTTGCTGTGCCCATGTCACCGCATCATAAAACCATGCCGTACCGGAATCACGCACAACATCGGTAAAGCTGTTTTCTCCCTCGACAGCAGGGCTGCCCTCCATGCGGTAGAAAATTACCGCAATCTGCGCACGGGTGGTGTTCGCATAGGGCGCAAAGGCTGCCGCATCCATGCCGGACATCAGACCCTTTTCGTAGCTAAACAAAACATCCCGATAAAACCAATCGCCTGCATTGACATCCGCAAAGGGATTCTTCACTGCGTCCGGCTCTCTCTTTTTCCAGTCTGCATAAACCGTTTTGCTGCCGCTCAGCTTGATTTCCGTAATCCTCTGCGTCAAATCCTTGTCGGCATACCAGCCGCCGAAGTCATAGCCGTCACGCATCGGGGTATAGGCGGAAAGGTCAAGCGTTTTGCCGCGAGCGGCGCGGATTGCCTGCATACTGCCGCCGCCGTTGGTTTCAAAGGTCAGCGTGTAGTAGGTCGTGCCGCCGCCACCGCCGCCGCTGCTGCTTGCATTCCTTTCAAAGATTGCCTTTACGGTTACATTCTCTGCCGGCATGGTAAATTTGTTGTCCTCGATTTTCACATTGCCGGAAATAACCTCCCACTCCTTAAAATGATAGCCGCTCTTTGGCGTAGCAATCAGTTCTACTTTATCGTCCATCTTTGCAGAAGCAGGGTCAGCCGATGCAGTGCCGTTTCCATCATTTTCCACCGTCACGTTGTATGTATTCGCTTTCCACTTCGCTGTAAGGGTCATGGTATATCTGGCTCTATCCGTTTCAAAATCCCATTTTCTATTTTCGCCTTTGTTATCGTAATACCAGCCCTCAAACGTATGCTCCTCTTTGGTTGGCTTGGGAATCGGAGCTATAAGTGGTGCTCCCTCCTTCTTCCAATACACCTCCTGCCTGCTGCTATTATCTCCATTGTTCGGGTCAAAGGTGATGACAAGCTTACCGCTCAGGGACTCCGCTTGGCTGAAATCGCCGCCTAAAATCGCCCCTAAGTTGTTCGTGACACTGCCCGTAAATGTGCCGCCCTTGATTGTACCACCGCCATCATTCATAACCTCGCCTGTAAATTGACCCTTTTCGATAATGCAATTGTTGGTAACCTTTCCCTTAAACTCAGTACTGCCGGCAGCCCCCTCGGTGCCTGCGATTACCGCACTACTCCAGTTTTTAACGGCATTTGTCACCTCACCGAAAATCTCACCGCCGTCAGCATTTAATCTGCTATCATTGTATACGTTTGTATAGATTTTTGCAGTGCCGCTTATGGTAAATACAGCCGCTGTGTTAGCATCGTTGTACACATGACTTTCGTCAGTCTTGTCCTCTTTACCAATCGTGCCGCCGCGCATGGTGAACTCCCTGCGGTTAAGCACCCCACCGGTCGAACTGTCGTCCTTTATGGAAGTGCAGCCTTTGATTGTACCACTCTCCATAATAAATGCGCCTACATTAAAAACGCCGCCACCCCGAGAGGGCACAAATCCTGACGTATCAGCCGTACACGAAAGGATAGCACCGTTACGCAGGGTAAATACACCGTTTCCATTTGTATCGCCGCCGTTAATATACACACCGCCGCCCATTCGTGCAGTACAGCTGCGAATCTCAGAGCCATTATCCATCGTGAATTTGCATGCCGGATCAACCGCTACACCGCCACCATTATCGCTCGCCGTACAGCCGATAATTCTGCTGTCTGTCATGGTAAATTCGCTGAAACCACCTGTTTGGTCGTTATTGTCAAGATACACACCACCACCATACCTTGCCTGACAGCCGACAATGCTGCCCCCGGTCATATGCAGCTTTCCGCCGAACGCAACATACACGCCGCCGCCATTTTGTGCCTTGCCGCCGGTGATAATGCCGCCGTTGACGGTTTTACTGCTGGTACTGCTAGCATCGACCAGTTCCCACAAACCGTCGGTGTTCTGGGCAAATTTATGCGCTGTGTTTTTGTCACTGTCCGCAATCGTCAGATTGCCGCCTTGCTCCACCTTGATTACACTGTCGTCGCCCGTCATTCGCAGCACAAAGCCGTTCAAATCCAGCGTCACAGCGCGGTTGACCGTCAGTGTATCGCTGATAACAATATCTTGCTTCAGTGTAATCTTGGAAATGCTGCTGTCCCCCAGTGCGGAAGTCAATTCGTTCTTCGTGGAAACCTCCGCCTCTCCACTTCTGTTTGATAGGGTAGTCATTTCCTCCTGCTCCGTTTCTGCCGCCGATACCGGCACAGAAGCCGTAGAAAACAGGAAGCAGGTGCAAAGCAGTGCCGTGTAAATCCGTTTTCTTTGTTTTTTCATTCGTTTTTCCTCCCTCCATTGCTGTCATGTCATTTCCTTTTCCGTATCCCGCTCCTTCCTTTTTTCTGTGTCATGCAGACACCGCAGAAAGAGCCTTTCACTTATGTAGGTACAAAAAAACGGAAAAACTCTCACCTAAAAATCAAATTTTTTTAAAAAAATAAAAAAAATAGAGAGCCGCACAAAATCAGCTTTCTTCCGCCTTCAGATAACGGGCAATCAGCTTGCCTGCCGCCAGAATCCCCACAGGTAAAAGATACGCGATATACTGCGCTGTGCCGCCGTAGGCAATCAGCAGGTTATAAATTGCGTGAAAGGTAATCGCCGCCCCAAGCAGTCCGCAGGTTCCGGCAATTTTCAGCCACGTCCGCCGCCATACATACGCAAGCCCGCCGCCGACGATGGCTCCGCAAATCACATGCATTGCTCCCGTTCCGATGCCACGGAAGAAAATAAAGGAGAAATGCGCGGCTCCGTTTTGAATCAGATAGCAGATATTTTCAAAGGTAGCAAAGGAAAGCGCAGTAATCACTGCGGCAATCCCAATCTGCCGCGCCTGCGGCTCAAATACCAAAAGATAAAAGAGCAGCGGCAACAGCTTCATCCCCTCCTCCACCACAGGTGCAATCTCCACAGTGGCGGCAAAGGCATCCGCCCCATACAGCGCCGCGAGAAAGGTATTGAGATATGCAGAAAGCAGGCACATGCCCATTCCCGCAAAGCAGAACAGAAAAGCCCTTGTATGCCGTTTTCCCATGCACAGGGCGGCAATCAGCAGAGGCGATGCCATGCAGATAAAAATATTTTCCATATATGTCATGCCTGCACCGCCCTTCCTGTGGCAGGCAGCAGAGCGAATACGCAGCCCGTCAGCAGAACATCAAACCCGTAATAGAGGAAGGAAGCCAAATCCCCCTGTCGGAAGCAGCCGGAAGTCCAAAGGATATATTCCGCCGCCACATAGCACAGCACCCCGATATGGAAATATCGCAGCTGCCGCGCCGCTCCCGTCTGCGTCCGCGCATAAGTAAGCCCCCGTATCGCATGATAGGAAACAGCAATCATCATGCCGCACCAAAGCAGATTCGAGAGAACATCCCCAAAGGTGCAGTAAAATATACATAAGGGAACGCCTATCAGGAAGGCAATCCGCGCCCTTCGGCACACAAAGCCTCTTTCCTCCGCGGAGGAAAGGGAGTATTGCAAAATAGAAAGAAAAATAACGCTTGCCACCCAGCCAAACTCCGATACATAAAAAACCTGCGGCGTTTTTGAGAACAAAAACAGATGCAGCGTCCAGTACAGGGAGCCGAGCGCAAAGCAGCCATAAAAGCAGGTCAGCAGAAAATACGCCTGCTTTCTGCCCTTCAGATATCGCATCCCGCTCAGACAAAAGCCCAGAAGGGTAACAGAGAATTGCACAAAGTTATCGGCAAGTTCCATTCGCATTGTCCCCCTTTTGCTCCTCCGACTGTTCGTTCTTATGCAGCAGGCAGATACGGAAGCACGCGATTGTCACACACACACCAAGGACAAAGGCGAGCAGTCCGGTCACGATATATCCAAGCGCAGCACTGCCGCCCAGCATTGTTGCCGCTGTTCCAAAGCCGGAGGACATGCCCGGCTCCATTCGATTGACCATATCGGGCATAAAAAGGGAAACCCCAACGATTACCGCAAGGCACGCCGCCACGCCGAAAACGGCGGCGATCCGTTCCTGCCGCTGCCTTCTCCGACGCTCCTTTTCCGCAATCCGCCGCTTTACCTCTGCAATTCGTTCCTCATGACTCCGCATTTGTGATTCCCTCCCGTTCCAGTAATCCGCGCAGACGGCCCTTGCCCCGATACACCATATTGGTAATCTGCTTCTCGCTTTTCCCCATAACCTCAGCAGCCTGCAAATAGCTCATGCCCTCAAAGTAGACCAGATAAAGCGCCTCTCGGTAATCCGGATTTAACGCAGCCATGCAGAAATGCAGAATCCGATCCCGCTCCTTTGTGCGGACAACCTCCTCCACCAGCGTCTGTCCGTCCGGCTCCTCGGTCAGATTATCCAGGCTGAAGAAAAGCCGCCGTCTGCTTCTGCCGCGCAAAGCCATGTGCCGTGCCGCTTTATACAGATAGGCCTTTAAGCCGCCGTCTCGAATACGTGGCTTTTTCGTAAATAAATAGGAAAAGACTTCGATCATCAAATCCTCCGCTTCGTGAACGTCATGCAGATAGCCGTTGATATATAAGGTCAGCGGATTGCCGTATTTTTTCATCAATGCCACAAGCCCCGCTTCATCGCCGCAAAGATATTGCCTGTAAAGCTCTTCATCCATCGCCATGCCGTTCACTTCCTTTCCATCGCATCCTCTCAGCACAGAAAGGCATTGCGCCGCAAAAGGATGTCCTCTGTCTGAAATACTATCTCCAGTATATGCGAACATCCGCATAAATTCAAGATTTTCGTCATCAATCGCATCTGCATGCTGTCGGCAGATTTTTCTAAGATGCTCCGATGCGGAAATCTGCATCTTCTCCCCCGATCCCGTCAGAAATCCATAAAACCGCGGACTGACTGCAACCAACTTGCTTTTCTCGCAAAAATCCCCTATGATAAGCTTAAATCAGCCATTTTCTCGCAAAGGAGGAACTTTCTATGGATAAGGATTTTCTGAAATTTATGTCATTCGTTGCCTTTATGGAAGCGAAAAAGGAAGCGGAACGGGATTGTTCTGCCGAAGATACCGGATGGCAGGATACCATCCCTACTATCAGAAGAAAGCCCGACCCTGCTACAGAAGCGCTTCTTCTCAGCCGCATCCGGATGCCCGAAAAGCCGGTAAACAAAATGGGATCCGGCGAAAAGGTTTTTATGGGTATCGGCATCATTGGTCTGTTTGATGCCGCTTTCGGTCTCTTTCTGATGGACGCTTTTTATTTTCTTGTCGGGCTTGTTGTCGGTGTTTCCTTTATCATCATGGCAACCTCAAATGCCAAAAAGAGATATGATGAAAAACTGGCAGAGTATGAACTGGCGCAGAGGGACTTCCCTGCTTATCAGAGAAAAATGCTCGCCAAGCAGAGGCTCGGAAAATAAACGGAATGATTGGAGGGGATCAGATAATGTCACAAAAAAGGAGTACCCTTCTTATCTGGGCCGCGGTCATTTTTATTCTCATTGTCACATGCTTGATTACCGACCGCAACAATCTTGCAGAAAGAACGCTTTATTCCTCACAGGAGGAAATGCAGTCCGCCCTGCAGGATACCTTTGTGTATTACACCGCGAGAGGGGAACGACAGGCATGGAGCATCCATGGGGATACCGCAATACAAACCTATGAAAACGGCACAGTATTTTCATATACCATTACGAAATGGCATCCGCAGCGCGGTGCGCTGACGCTTACACTGGACACCACGGCACAAAAGGAAACGCTGTTTGTTTCGCTTAATGGCTCTCTGTTTGATCAGCATAAGCATGTCTTTCGTCGGGAAGAACAACTTGCCTCCTCCGACAGAAGTGCGAAGCGCAAGCCTGTTTCCGGACAGAATCAGCCTGCTGCGCAGAGTAAACCTTCCGAGCAGAGTAAGCCTGCTGAAACAACTCCCACCCCCGTATATACCTCCCCCAAATCACAGAAGAAGCCCGAACTGCCCGATTGCGGCGATTATGAAAGCTATGAGGATTTCATGGATGACTGGGATGGCTATATGCCGGATGACAGTGATGCAGAGGATTACTGGGAGGATTGGTAAGAACGGTATGCAGAAAGGGAGTATGCACATGAATGACAGAAAAATGGTCTTAGACGGCATGATGGGACTGGTTGTCGGGGACGCACTGGGGTGTCCCGTTCAGTTTCTCGACAGAGAGGAGCTTCGGGAGCGTGGAGCCGTCACCAAAATGGAGGGCTACGGCACCTATAACATGCCCCCCGGTACATGGACGGATGACAGCAGTATGGCACTTGCGACCCTTGCGAGCATCAACGAACAGAACCGTATCGATCTGCGGGATATCATGGAACGCTTTCTCGATTGGGAATTTCATGGCGCGTATACCCCCTTCGGCGAGGCGTTCGATGAAGGGAATACCTGCAGCAACGCCATCTATAAATATCGCGACGACCACGACCTCACAACCTGCGGCGAAACGGACGAATATTCCAACGGCAACGGTGCCTTGATGCGGATTCTCCCTGTCTGCCTGTATTTCATTCAGAAGGAAGGTATTTCGGATGCGGATGCCCTTCGGCAAATCCACCTGGCAACAGGGCTTACGCATAATCATCTGCGGTGCCATATCGCAAGCGGATTGTATTATTTTATGGCAAAGGCTATCGTCGCAATGGCACCTGAAAAAGCCGAGTTGAAAACCTGTATCCAATGCGGCCTGGAACAGGGCTTTGCGTTTTATCACACGCCCGAAAGCCTTGCGGAGCTGATGCACTTCCATAGATTGCGCGACTTAAATGAATTTTTCTCCCTGCCCGAAGATGAAATCGAGAGCGACGGCTATGTTCTGCATGCTTTGGAGGCGGCAATCTGGTGTCTGCTTCATACCAATCGCTTTCGGGACTGCCTGCTCCGCGCAGTCAATCTCGGCGATGATACCGATACCACTGCCGCAATCGCAGGCGGGCTTGCAGGGCTGTATTATCACTATGAAGCCATGCCGCAGGAATGGGTAAATGCCATCCGAAGAAAAGCATGGATAAAAAGGCTGTGCCTGCAAGAGCTTTAGCATAAAAACAGGACTTCCCCTGCGGGAAGTCCTTTGTAACCTACTCATTTTCAATTCTTCATCTTCTGCACTCAACTCGCCCATTTCCTCCAGTGCAACAAGGTACTGTCTGAAAATATTCTCTTTAGATTTTTCTATGCAGGATAAATATTGCGGCTCCTTCATCATTCTGAAAAGCTCCATTCTTATCGGAACTTTTCCGTGCAAGGCTGCCTTTATTCGATAATACTCACTTCTTGTCCACGAATTTACTATCATTGCAATCACCCTTCATTTCGTTTTCTCAGAATCAGATTCAGCCACCGTTCGTCTCCTCTTTCCGGTCGAACATCGCCGGTAATCCATTTCTCCTCTATGTCAAAGCCGCCTGTTTCATTTAACAGTTCCGCAAATGCTTCTTCTGTCATATCAAGAAAATATCTTCCCCTTCGCTCTCCCTCAAAATTCCCATATTTAAATGAAAGATAGGCAATCCCCTCTTTCTTGAGTGCAAGCAATATTTTTTTCAGCACCTCTTTTAATTCATTATGGGTTAAATGAAGAATGGACGCACACGCCCAAATCCCATCATACTTTTCATATTCCTCCAATTCCTGAAATAACATTTGCTTCACTTCAATACCCGTATATCGACTTGCCGCATGGCACATCTCGGCAGAACCATCTACCGCCTCAACGAGATAGCCTCTATCTGAAAAGTATTTCGTGTCACGCCCCGAACCACAGCCAAAATCTAAAATCAAAGCACCCTTTTCCAGCTTGCTCAAAAAAAGCTCTTGTACCTCACTAAAATCGACATTTCTTGTTTCACGGATAAAATTTTCTGCATTTTGTTCATAATATAACAAGGTTTTTCTCATACTTTAACTCCCTCATATCCAATAGGCTCTTAAAGCATAATATCATCTTCACCGTCTCTCAGCAAGCCTTCTGCCGATAACCACATAAAAACAGGACTTCCCCTGCGGGAAGTCCTCATTTTTTCTCTCTATAAAATTAGTACAGCTTAGCCCCTGCCGGAATTCTGTCATCAACCATCAGAAGGTTCAGTCCTTCGTGACCGTCTTCCTCGTGTACTGCTGAAATCAGCATACCCTCGGAATCAATGCCCATCATTTTTCTGGGGGGCAGGTTCACGATAGCGATTGCTGTCTTGCCAACCAGTTCTTCCGGTTCATAATAGTCGTGAATACCGCTTAAAATCACACGATCCTTACGTTCACCGTCATCCAGTACAAACTTCAGCAGCTTTTTGGATTTTGCAACTGCCTCACATGCCAGAATCTTAACCGCACGGAAATCGGATTTTGCAAATGTATCGAAATCTACCATTTCTTTAAAAATAGGCTCAATCTTCACATTGGAGAAATCAACCCTCTCAGCGACCTTTGCTGCAGGTGCTGCTTCGGAAGTCTTGGATGCCTTCTTATCAGCGTCCAGAGGCTTCATTGTGGGGAGCAAAATTCGGCTCCCTTCATCCTGTTCCATGCCGCTCTGTAAGGGTTCAAAACCCGCACAATACTCGATTCGTGAAATTTTTTTCATTCGTCTCGTGTCCTCTTGTGCCATCCTTTTCGCTTCAAAAGTTGTAGAAAAGTTGTAGAAAGTTGTAGTGCGCCTGTTATGGCATATCGCTGGCATAGAAATGGCAAAAATTTGCTGCGTTACTCAGGATGCTATATCTAACATGATCTCTACACAAAGAACGGCTTGATCGTTTAACCGCAGACGCATACATTATTATATAATAACCTTCAATTCAATCTAAGTCAACGATTTTATCGAAACATTTTATTACTTTTATTGCCCCACCTTTAATACATAATACATAATAAAGAGGAGACTGTCATGCCAGAATACCAACTTCAAATTAAACAAGTGGTAGATTACCCACGATGCCGGATTTATCGTGAGTTCATCCACAAACTGATCAACGACCGGAGCATCCGCATAAACGGAGGCTCCGGCCTTTTTCATTTTACTGTACTTTGCAGCTATGCAAACTTCCGCACCTCATATCGCCGTATTGACGGGATCAGTTATACAGTCTCGCCCGGCGAATGGGTGTGCACCGTCAAGGAACTGTCTTGCTGGTTCCGCACCCGCTTTCATCGGCAGGCGCTGTCCATGCTGGATACCCTTCAGAAGCAGCACTTGATTTCCTATACACTGCTGGGCCGTGGCAATGTAGTAAAATATAAAATCCTCCACTGGGCCCGCCACAATTCCGCACTGGAGTACAATGCCCCATGCCAAAAGGATACCGGTTTTTTCTTCCTGCCAGTCTCTGTTGCCCTGGAACTGGTCAGCTCTGCCCGCTGCTCTGAAATGGACATCGTTCTGGATCTGTGGGTATCCGCTGTCTACAACGATACGCAGGTGCAGGGGTCAGAGGTCGGCCCGGTAGCCTACTTTCGCAATGGTACAGGAAACCCGTTGGTCAGTTATACCGAACTCTCCTGCCGCTGGGGGCTGTCACGCGCTACCGTATGCCGGATACTGAAAAAGCTGGACGGTCTTGGGTATATCTCTATCATGTCGTTTCCCGGCCGGCATGGAAGCGTGATCTACCTGCAGAACTACCTATCCACCATGTTTGAGATTTCCGATGTTTTAATCGACAAGGAGGAAGTTGCCATGACCTTAAACATTCATCTGGAGCTTCCGGAAACTGCTGAAACCGAAGAGAGCCATTCCATCTCTGAGCATGAGATCATTGTTTCGGATGCACTTTCCAGCGTTTCAAAATCGCACATTGAAACGATACTCCGCAAGATGGCTGACATCCTATCTACGCAAGGGATTTCCTGCTTTTCTTGCCCGCTCTCCCGCTATAAGTTATATCCCTTATCGGACGACTGCTGGGAAGAGTTGATTCCGCGTGCGCGAGGGAAATCCACAGCCCACTTTGGTCTGACCATCCTCTGCGGCACAAACACTTCAATCGCCACTTTTGAACTTACACTCACTCCCTTTGAGGAGCACGAAAATAGGAGGAACTTGAAATGAGAAAATTTGTTGAACCTGATGTTGCTGATAATCCCCTGTACCATGATACCTGGAAACTGCTGAAAAAATACCGGGATGTTGTGTGGAGTCTGGAGCTTTCTGTCCAGCATGTCCGCACCAAGTTTGAGATCGAGTATGGCACCTCCATCGAGGATTTTCTGGATTCAGTCTATCTGGCCGGCGCCGATCTGGCCGGAAGTGACATTGAGCATCATGCCAAGTGCATTGAACGCAGCCACAAAATGCTTAAGCTGCTGGATTCCGCAGTCGAATTGCTGCGTACCAAGCACAAAAACGGTGAGGCATATTACTGGCTGCTGTACTACTCCTTCCTCTCGCCCCAGCAGCTCAAAAATGTTGAGGAAATCATCGAGACCCTGCGGCCGCACATTCGTGACATCAGTTTCAGAACCTACTACCGCAAACGCCGGGAAGCTATTGAAGCCCTCAGTTCCGTCCTTTGGGGCTATACCTCCAAGGACAGTTTAGACATGCTGGAACAGTTCTTGCCAGAGACAAAATCACCTTCCGGACAATCGGGCAAATAATTGGCACATTTCGGGAACAAAATTGGCATGGTTCTGCTCTTTCAGTGCAAATACCGATGTGTTAAACTGAATATGCTCAAACTTGCACCCAAAACCGAACAGGACAGTAACGGCACCTTTCATCAGGGTGCTTTTTTGCTGCCCAGATGGCCGCCCGACCATTTGAAAGCCCACATTTGTTTTGACAGGTGTGGGTTTTTCTGTTCCCTATTGAGCATCAAAAAATCATTCAGAATTGGAGGATCGCAAATTGAAGAAAACGAAAACCCCTCAAACTCCGCAGCTTCAGGAGCCGGATACCCAGTCCAAGCGCAGGCTTTCGCTGCCCAAAGTGGCTTACAGCGCCTTCCTGTGTGTGATGATGTCCATGATGTTCTGTCAGCCGGCTTATGCGGCAACAGATGTATGGACCAAGGCCAAAGAGATCATGCAGGATGTATACACCCAAATCCTTGCCATCTCCACTATCGCCGCCATCGTCACTGCTTCGGTAGCCTTGCTGCTCATGAACTTCTCCCGTTCCGGACGGACGGTGGATGAAAGCCGCGCCTGGCTCAAACGAATCTGTATCACCTGGGCTATCCTCAATGGCTTGGGCTTTATCATGGCGTATGTGACGCCGCTCTTTAGTGGCGGACAATGGACAGGCTGATTGACCGTCTGATTGCTCGCCGGAAAGGAGGCTTGCATTTATGGGCATTTTAGACGGCATAGTGGAATGGATCGCAGAACAGGTAATGGCCGGTCTTGATCTGGTGACCACATCGGTTTTGGGTGCGCTGGGCTGTGATATGGCTGTATTTCTGCGTTATTTTCCCGCAGCAGAGACTATGTACTCTGTTTTCGTGGCTCTGGCAATCGGGATCATCCTGCTCAACTGGGTCTGGCAGTTATTCAAAAACTTCGGTCTTGGCGCAGGTGTGGAAGCAGAAGACCCGGTAAAGCTGAGTATCCGTTCCGTTATTTTTATCCTGCTGACGCTCTTTTCAGATGAGATCGTCAATATTGTTCTTACCATCGGCGGCACCCCCTACCACTGGATCATGGAGTCCGACCTTCCTGCATTAAGCTTTGCAGACTTCAATTCCGTGATGCTGGTCATCATCGGTGTGTGTGCCAATGGGGCTGTGGCGCTGATTACCTTGATTTTGGTTCTCATCCTGGCCTGGAACTACCTAAAACTTCTATTCGAGGCAGCCGAACGGTATGTGCTGCTCGGTGTACTGGTCTACACGGCTCCTGTGGCTTTTTCTATGGGCGCCAGCCAGACCACAGCAAACATCTGGAAATCCTGGTGCCGGATGCTTGGCGGCCAAATTTTCCTATTGGTCATGAACGCCTGGTGCCTGCGCCTGTTCACAAGCATGGTGGGGTCCTTCCTTGCGAACCCGCTTTCGTTGTAAGGAGGTCTTATCCTTGAAGAAACTCAAAAAATTTTTGTTTGCGGCCTTTACAGTCGCAATTCTCTCCTGCCTGTTCTGCCAGCCGGCTTTTGCCGCTATCTCCGAAAGCGATGTGCAAACTCAGGTAGACGCTGTGGGAAAAGAAGCCGTTTCCGGCAATGTGTTTATCTGGTTTCTCTGTGCTATCGGCTTTCTCAAAGTCGGCCAGAAAATCGATTCCTTCCTCTCCAGTCTTGGTGTCAATGTAGGACATACCGGCGGCAGCATGCTGGCTGAGGCTATGATCGCTGCCAGAGGCATCGGCGGCATCAAGAACTTTTCCAGTCACCACTTTGGCGGCGGGAGAAACAGCAGTTCCACCAATGTCAACGCAAACGGTAGTAAAGGCAGCGGCGGCTTTGGAGCAGGGTTTGCCAGCGGCGGTCTTGCTGGAGTGGTGAGCCGAAAAGTCACAAACAGCGCCATCAAAACAGCCACCACAACTCCCGGCTCCAAGCCTTCCGGTCTTGGCAGTCTTTTAGGCGATGCTGCAGCCGGAGGGATCGGCGGCCATATGTACGCTTCTTCCGTTAGTAAGGGCGGCAATTTTGCCAACAATGTAATCGGCAGCGTAGCCACGGGCAGTATCAGCCAGATGGGTTCCATTTCCGGTGAAAAAGCCGCCGAAGCCCTGCACTCTTACATGGGATATGCGGCACTGGAATCCGGAGCTGAAAATGTTCCGACCTTCCAAAATGTCGAAATTGGCGGCGGCCGCATCACCGGCACAGAAGTGACTGCGGAACATCCCGAAGGCATCTCCTTTGGTATGTACCACGCAGACCAATATGTTGCCCCGGAAGGCCAGTACACCACCATTCATGCCGTGGATGGCACAGCATGGTATAAACAGTACGCTGTGGATGCTGTTGACAAATCGCCCTATATGGCTCCTGACGGTTCTATCGCTTTCAACGAGTCCATTGTCAAAAAGCTGCCTCCATCCCCGAAGAGAAAGGACAAGATATAAATGCCAGAAGATCAAAAAAGCAGTTTTTCCGAAGCTGTGGAGACCGGCGCCTCCGCAGCGCATACCATCTGCGGCGCAATCAAAACCGGAAAAGCTATTTCCTCCGCTGCCAAAGGCGCTGCCGCAGGCGGTCCTTACGGTGCAGTTGCAGGCGCAGTGTGGGCAGGTCGGAAGCATATCGGAAAAATCATTGTGGCAGTCATTGCCCTGCTTATGCTGCCGGTATTATTTGTTCTCATGCTCCCTGGTCTTATTTTCGGTGGACTGACCAATGCCTTTTCGCCATCTGACCCCGAAATTCCGATTTTGAATAGCGAAACAGCGATTATTGAGAACGCCAACGAGATCACCTTTACCCTCAACGGCATCTTGGGTGAGGCACTGGATGATGTACTTGCCCGGATCGAAGCTGACTTTGCGGCATCGGGAGCCGACCATATGGAGGTCAAAAATGCCTATTCCGGCGGTCCTATTTATAACGCCAACCTGTTTATCTCTCAGTATTGTGCGGCCAAAGACAAGGATTTTGAAAGCATTTCTCTGAATGACCTTGCCGCCACCCTGCGGGAAAACAAGCAGCATCTATATTCCTACACCAGCAAGCAAGAGATTCGTGAGAGCACCGTGACTGATCCGGAGACTGGGGAAGAAACAACGGTGTCCGAAACATGGATGGTCTATACTGTCCGTTACAACGGTGAGTCCTATTTTTCTGATGTTGTATTCCAGCTTACCGATGACCAAAAGGAGCTTGCATCTGATTACGCTTCCAACCTAAGCCTGTTCTTGGGCGATGGTCTGCTGCAGAATCTGGAAGCGTGGACCGGAAACAGCATCACCGCTCTGGGCGATGTTACTTTCACCGACGGGATCACACCTGTTGTTTACTACAATCAACTGGATGAACGCTATGCCGGTAAAGCATATGGTACGGACAATATTGGCGGTTATGGCTGCGGCCCTACCGCTATGGCAATCGTGGTGTCCTCTCTGACAGACGATATGGTTGACCCTGTGGAGATGGCCGAGTGGTCTTACAACAACGGCTACTGGTGTAAAAGCAGTGGTTCTTACCATGCGCTGATACCTGCCGCCGCTGGGGAATGGGGGCTTCCGGTTTCCGGCTGTACCACTGCGGAACCACAGCGCATCACAGACGCACTGGCTAATGGTAAACTGGTAGTAGCAATCATGTCTGAAGGCCACTTTACCTCTTCCGGTCACTTCATTGTCCTGCGTGGCGTAAAAGACGGCAAGATCATGGTGGCTGACCCTGCCAGTTACACACGGAGCGAACAGCTCTGGGATCTGTCCATTATCTTAAATGAGGCCAGCCGGCGCGCTGGAGCTGGCGGTCCGTTCTGGATTATCGGCTGATGTGCCCGCCCGGCTTCGGAAACGAGGTTAATCATGAATCATAAAATCGACCGAGATACCTACATAATACCACCGAATTTCATCGAGTCAGGCACCTTCTTTGGTGGTATGTTCAAAGCCCGCAATGTGATTGAAGCCGGCATCCTGGCATTTGCCATTGGTGTGCCGGTTTTTTCATTGCTTCCTCTTGGCCTGACTGCCCGTATCATCGCTTTGTGCCTGACCGCACTGCCAGCAGCATTGGTGGCGCTTATCGGAATTTCCGGTGAGAGCCTTTCCTCTTTTCTGCTGATTTTCATAAAGTACCTGCGAAACCGCCGCATTGTAGGCGGTAACAGCGCAGAAGATGCGGTTCCTGCGGCAGAGCATGGCGGCAAGCATATTAAAAAGAAGGCACACAAGCCCGATAAGGCTCCCAGGCGGTCACGGTGCTCCGGCAGAGAGGGTTTCCCAGCGGAGTTTGATGAAGTTCGTAGCTACGAAATCCGCCAAAAACTCCGTCCTGTGAAAAAGCAGAAGCCTGCCAAGGAGAAGAAAGCCGCCAAGCAAAAAAAGAAGGTCTCCAAGGAGCGCAAAGTAAAACGCCCTATCCGCACTCAGGAGCCGAAGCCCGCCTGCCTTAACCCGGTAGCAGATTATCTGCCGATTTCCAAAATTGAAAACGGCATCATCTACACGAAGGACCACCGCTATGTCAAGGTCGTCGAGGTAGTACCCATCAATTTTATGCTGCGCAGTGCCCAGGAACAGCGGAACATCATCTATTCCTTTGTATCCTACTTGAAAATCAGCCCCATCAAGCTGCAAATCAAGGTACTGACACGCCGGGCAGAGATCAACCGCCATCTGGATACCGTTCGGAAGGAGATGGAACAGGAGACCAATGAACAGTGTCTGCTCATGCAGGAAGACTACCTCCAGTTCGTTCAGCAGATTGGTTCCCGTGAGGCAATTACCCGACGTTTCTTCCTGATTTTTGAATATGAGCCGTGGAGCAACACCAAGCGCTCTGATGAAGAAGGCGAGGCAATCAATGCCCTGCAAAGTGCAGTCCATACTGCTACCAACTACCTCCGTCAGTGCGGTAACGAGGTCATCGTTCCGAAAAACTGGGATGAGTTTACCGTAGATGTCCTCTATAACCTGCTCTGTAGAAATGAAAGTGCTGTAAAGCCACTCTCCGTCCGGGCACAGGAGGTTGTGGCTGAGTACCTTGCCAAAGGGCGCGACAGTGAGATCGACCATATCCCTGCCACCGAATTCTGTGCGCCAAAAAGCATTGACTTCACGCATGGTCACCATATCTGCATTGACGGTCTGTATTATGCTTATTTGCTGGTGCCCTCTGATGGCTACAAAACGCAGGTTCCAGCCGGCTGGCTCAGTCTTATCGTCAATGCCGGTGACGGGATCGATATGGATATGTTCCTCTCCCGTCAGCCCAAAGAAACCATCATCCAGAAAGTCGGACAGCAGCTACGTATCAACCGTTCCAAAATCAAGGACGCCAGCGACACCAACACCGACTTTGATGACATTGATGGTGCTATCCGAAGCGGGTACTTTCTCAAAGAGGGCCTTGCCAACAACGAGGACTTCTACTACTTGAATCTGCTGATTACCATTACTGCCTCCAACGAGGAAGACTTGGAATGGAAGGTCAGCGAAATGAAAAAGCTCCTGCTCTCACAGGACATGAACGCCTGCACCTGCCATTTTCGGGAGGAACAGGCGTTTTTATCTGCCCTGCCATTGGTGGCAATGGAAAAGAAACTGTATGAGCGGGGTAAGCGCAACCTGCTGACAGGCGGTGCGGCAAGCTGTTATCCCTTTACATCCTATGAGATGTGTGATGATAACGGTATCCTGCTGGGTGTCAACAAGTACAACAGTTCCCTTATTATCGTGGACATCTTCAATTCTGCGGTCTATAAGAACGCCAATATGTCGATCCTTGGCACGAGCGGAGCCGGCAAAACCTTTACCATGCAGTTGATGGCGCTGCGAATGAGGCGGAAAAATATCCCCATTTTCATTGTTGCGCCCCTAAAAGGCCATGAATTCCATCGCGCCTGCTCCAATGTGGGCGGCTCCTTTATCCAGATTTCACCGGCCAGTCCCCACTGCATCAATGTCATGGAGATTCGGCGGGTAGACCGCTCGGTGAATGAACTTCTGGACGGTCCAGGCATCCAGTTATCTGAACTTGCAGCAAAGATCCAGCAGCTCCACATATTTTTCAGTCTGCTGATCCCCGATATGTCTCACGAGGAACGACAGCTTTTGGACGAAGCCCTTGTTCGTACCTATAACACAAAAGGCATCACTCATGATAATGCCTCTTTGGAAGACCCTGCAAAGCCCGGCCAGTACCGTGAGATGCCGGTGCTTGGTGACCTGTACGAAATTTTGAAAACCTCCAAGGAAACGATGCGCATGGCCCACATCCTAAATCGTCTGGTAAACGGAAGCGCCAGCACCTTCAATAAGCAGACCAATGTTCGGCTCGACAACAAGTACACTGTTTTGGATATTTCCTCCCTCACCGGAGACCTGCTCACCGTAGGTATGTTTGTGGCGCTGGACTTTGTTTGGGACAGAGCCAAAGCCGACCGTACAGAAGAAAAAGCCATCTTCATCGATGAGTGTTGGCAGCTTCTATCCGGCGCCGGTGCTGCTGGTGTAAGATTGGCCGGCGATTTTCTTTTGGAAATTGCCAAAACCATACGCGGTTACGGCGGCGCCTCGATTTTTGCAAGCCAGGATCTTGCCGATTTCTTTGACCTTGACGGCGGCAGATTTGGTAAGGGCATCATCAACAACTCCAAGACCAAGATCATTCTGAATCTGGAGGACGACGAAGCCCAGCGGGTACAGGAAGCCCTGCACCTGTCCGATGCTGAAACAATGGAGATCACTCACTTTGAAAGAGGTCACGGTCTGATTTCTACCAATAACAACAATATTATGGTGGAGTTCAAAGCCAGCCCTCTGGAAAAGGATCTGATCACTACCGACCGCCGCGAGCTGCGTGAAATCGTAGAGCGAAAACGCCGTGAACAATCCACATCTGCCGAACAGCAGATATAACAATTTGAAAAGCGAGGTGATTCCCATGTGCAACTTTCCTTCCAGACGCCGCTATGCGTCTGCTTTGCGTCTGTATTACGCCTAAAAACCAGTTTTGCCAGCCAGATCATCTTTTTGGCTTACACTGACTGGCTTTCCTTCCTATTTAATGCGTCTTGAATACGCCTATATTACGCCATTGGAGGTGATACCCATGAAGACCAGGGCTGAAATCTATGGAAATGAAGCTGCGGCTCTGCTGCGGATCGTCACGATGTATCCCGGTCTCAATATGCAGCAGCTTCTTTGCTTTCACCCTGACAAAGAAGAAATCATCAAGACCCTGCTCTCCCATCTGCAAAAGCAGGGCCGTATTTTTCAAACTGATACAGGCGGTTACTTTCCGTCTGGTTGGGCAGCAAAATCAGACAACTCTCTGATACGGGCTGCCTGGGTACTCTTGGATTTTATCGGGCAGGTGGAATACCATGCTCCCGGTGATTTTCCGGCCAAGCTTATCTTCTTTGCAAACGGTGAACTATACGAAATCGTCTACGCAGCTTCCGGCCAGGAGGCCCTGATCAACCATGCGCTTCGGGATGACCGCAGCGGTGGACGCCGCATCATTTTGGTCGATAATCCGGAAGACATTCGCCGCATTGACTGCCCTGGCATTTCCGGTTTCTGCACCGTGGATGAAGCGGGCCAGGTGCATTACTTTAAGAAAACAGGAGGAACTTGATTGGAACGAAAAATCATCTCACACCGGATTGGAAGCATTCTTGATGATATATCCCGTTTGAGCAATGCTCTTTACGCGATGGATACCACGGATATTCAGCGCTATCCGGACAACTATGAAGTCTTATCCACTGATGCCGCCCTACGGGCAGAGAAAATTGCCTGCAGGCTGCGGCATTTGATATATTCCAGCACCACCATCCACAAAGGCGATTACCTGACATCCGCCGGTATTGTACACGGAATTGAGGTTGTCTATGAGGACGGTGTACTGGAGGTCACCCTGCCCGGGCTGCTCCCAAAACGCAAGCAGAGACAAAACACTGAGTTTCTGCTCGACCCGTTCTACTTCTCATTGGAGCAATACGCCAAAGAGCATCCCATGCCCCACTTCAGCGATTGTGTGGTGTGCTTTACGCAGGTTTATGACCAGTGCCTTCCCACCCGGCGTATCCGTGACTACGACAATCTGGAAGAAAAGCAGCTTCTGGATGTCCTCTCCACCTTCGTCATGGCTGACGATACCGGCCTGCTCTGCGATGCCTACAACACCGCTGCGCTGGGCGAAAAGGACTGTACCAGAATCAGTGTCATGGAAAAAAAGCGGTTTCCCGCCTGGCTTGCTGAGCATGAAAACACCCTAAAATCCATCTCGGATTTTTGAGCATTTTCAGCCATTGCTTGTCCGACCTGCCGCAACATCGTATTTCGCCCCGGATTTCGGGGCTTTTTTCTGTCGTTACACCACGGATTTTTACCGAAGTTCCTTGCAGTCTCGGTAAAAGCCACACACCACAAGGAGGTGATCACTTGGGAAATTCCCACAGCCAGACACGATGGCGTACAGGCTTCTCTCTCTGACTGCCATCTCCGGCGAGTTCCCCACAGACCAGCTTAACAGACTTCCCGGCAGTCCATATTATCTGGAGTCTGTTGTCACTGCACTGAAAAAAGACGGGCTGCTGCGTACCTATTACCGGGATAAACTGCGCGGCTACCGTCTGGGGCCGCGAGCCAAAGCCACTCTGCTGGAAAGCCGGCCGGACAGGTTTGCCAGCTACCTGACAGGAGATACCGACACCAACCGTTTGAAATGCGAAATTGACCGAAGACTCCGGCTACACCGCCTGGCAGAAACCTATGTGACCATGGATAATGCGGGTGTATGTGTGTATCGGGATGAAAAACCGGCAATTTTTGCGCCGGAGGGTTACGCTGGTGGCATGATTGTCTATCCTGCTTTTTTCAGTTCCAGAGAAGTGAAAGAAATGGGGATCGACACCACGAAGATCCGCAGTTCCCGCTCCACCGGAATACTCCTTGCGCCCTCCGGCATCTTCGTGACCTACAACAGCAGTAGCGCCCTGATGAAATGGCGCTACAAATCGGAAATGCGGGTCAAAGCATTGATCTGGAGTGTAATCTGCCAACAACGCCTGTCCTCACAGTTTCGCCATGAGGATGTTCATGGACTGATTCTGGGCAACAGCATGGATCTGGCTTATCAGATTTTGACCAGCACCGGAGGTCGCAAACATGATTTCTTCATGCTGGATGGCAGCTATGAGCATTTTCTTTATCTTACCAACGACCATCAGGGGGAGGTGACACTGGCACTATTGTGCGACCCTGGGAAAACTGCGGAGCTGGACCGTATTCTGCTCCAAGGTCTTACGGCGAGGCAACCCGGGCTGGCTATTGAGCATGACGGCATTTCACCAGATGGCTCACCAGTCCTGTTTGGCTATTTCTGCGATCTGCCCCGTATCGCACGCTTTAACACCTCTCTCGAACTATCCGAGCGCCCGGGCACACTGATCTGCTTTGACTTCCAGGCAGAGGTACTTCGCAGTTACTGCGGTTCCCGAGTGCGCTTCCAGACCATTGACTTCACAAAATTCGAGGGGAGGTTGTTCCCATAAACAAGAAAAAACTGATCGTGAGCCTGATTGCAGCGCCCTTTGCCATTCTTGCAATCCTATACGCAGGCGGCTTTCTGGCACAGCTTTTGGGTAACTATGCAACCTGGAAACAGGGCGGCGGCATTCCCGGCGATGGTACTTCACCGCTGGCCGCTTCGCCCGACTTCCTTCTCTGCCTTTCCTCTGTGCTCCGACCGCCTTATGGCGTGTATGGCATTTTGATCTGCATTGGCTTGTTAGCAGTGCTGCTCATCATGGTCATGCGCATGGGATATGGTGATGCCGACGAGTATGATGAAGACCGTAATTTCTCCTACTCCGCCAAAGGCACTTATGGCACCTCCGGCTGGATGTCCCGCAAAGAGATGTCCGGCGTACTGGATCTGGTGCCCGACCTGCGCAAGCACAAGGGTATTGTACTGGGTATGCTGGATGGCAAAGCAGTCTGCATACCGGAAGATACCAGAATCAACGGCAATCTGGCAGTCTACGGCGCCAGTGGCTCCATGAAAACCCGTTCGTTTTGTATGAATCGTATTCTTCAGGCCACTGTCCGAGGCGAAAATGGCGCCGGAGAATCGCTGATCATCTGCGATCCCAAATCGGAATTGTACGAGAAGTCAAGCGAATTTCTCCGCAGCCGGGGCTATTGTGTCAAGGTATTCAACCTCGTTTCGCCTGAAAACTCAGATTCCTGGTGTTGCCTTGCCGAAGTTGAGGGACAGGAACTAATGGCTCAGCTTTTTGTAGATGTCATCATCAAGAACACCACGAACAACGGCAAGAGCGACCATTTCTGGGATGCCTGCGAGATGAATCTGCTCAAGGCCTTGGTACTGTATGTGGATCAAGGCTATGCGGAAGAAAACCGCAACATTGGCGAAGTCTACCGGCTGCTGACCCTCAATGGGGAATCCCAACTTGACACATTGCTCGAAGCGCTTCCTTCCACTCATCCTGCCAAAGCACCCTACAGCCTGTTCAAGCAGGCCAGCGACACAGTGCGAAGCGGCGTGATTATCGGTCTGGGCAGCCGCCTCCAGGTATTCCAGTCTGAACTGATCAAGAAAATTACCGCTAAGAATGAGATCGATCTGGAGCTTCCGGGTCAGCAGCCTTGTGCCTACTTCCTCGTTACCAGCGACCAGGACAGTACCTTTGATTTTCTGGCCTCGCTGTTTCTATCTTTCTGCTTCATCAAACTGGTGCGATATGCAGACCACAACTGCGAGGGTGGCAAACTGCCTGTGCCTGTCCATATCCTTGGGGAAGAACTGACAGCGTGCGGCACGATCCCCGACCTCTCCCGCCGGCTCAGCGTAATACGCTCCCGGAATATCTCCATGTCCTGTGTATTCCAAAATCTCGCAGGATTGCAGAACAGATACCCGCAGAATTTGTGGCAGGAGATCATTGGAAACTGTGACGCGCAGTTGTTTTTGGGCTGTACAGACCAGCTTACTGCCGAATTTATTTCTGCCAGGACAGGGCTTGCCTCCGTAGCAGTATCCAGTAAGTCCAAACAGCTGGGCACCTGGCGTATCTCCAACTATACACCGGAGTTTCGTGAAACCTCCGGTGTTGGAAAACGCCCTGTACTTACTCCTGATGAAGTCCTGCGACTCCCGCTGGATCAGGCACTCATCATCATCCGCGGCAAGAAGGTTCTGCAGGTAGACAAAATGGATTACTCCAAACATCCGGAAGCCAAGTATCTGCGTTCCTGCAAAGCATCTGCCCATGTGCCGGAATGGCGCCGCTTGGAAGAAGAAGCCGCCAAAACACCGCAGCCCGCGCCGAAACCGGCTCCGGCAGCAAAGAAACCGGCAAAGCGCAAAGCCACCAAACCGGCATCCCCCACAGATAAATCACCCAAAGAGGCTCCGGCTCCCAAATCTGCCGGTACGCCGGAAGGCATTATTACCACAGACAAGGATTCCATCCTGTCTTAAACAAAACTATCAAATTCATAGGAGGTTTAATCTATGGCAACCAAGAAAAAAGAACTTCTGGAACAGGACGCTCCTGTTACCGAAACCGTTATGTCGGAAAGCGAAACTCTGCTGGTCGATACCGCTCAACCTGAATCCCTTCCTGCTGACGCTGGCGATGGTCTGGATTTGAACGAACTGCTGGGGCTGATGGATCAGCCCCAGCAGGACACCTCTGGCGAAGATATGAATGAAGATCCCCTTCCTGAACTCACCGAGGAGGAAATGTTCGGGGATGCGCCTGCTGAAACAGACGATCAAAGCGCTGCTCCCACTGATATGCCGGAAGACTCTGATGTGCAGCCGCCTGATGTTTACGAAGATAACGCCGACGCTTTGCAGGAACCCCCTGCATCTCCAAAGCCCAAGCGTACCAGCCGGAAGAAGAAAGAAGCTGCTGCTCCTGAAGAACCTGTCTCAGAGGAAGTTCCTACCGAAACAACAGTGTCGGCGGATACAGCCGAAACCCTTTCTATTGCGGAGGAACCTGCTGTGGAGCCTGACGTTCCTGCTGTGGAAGAAGTTGCCGCTCCTGCACCCATTCCCTCTCCTCCCCGGCGCCAGCCCCGCCCCCAGCGCGGCGAGGCTCCCGTCCTTACCATCCGCAACCGGGATGATGTCGAGACTGCCGAAGACCGAGATGATGTAATCTGGCATGAGATCCATAATGCCTACCGTACCCGCAAGATCATCACCGGCAAGCTGGGCGGCATTGAACAGCTGGACAACCGCAAGACAGTGGCAGTTGTGGATTACAAGGGGTTCCGTGTCATTATCCCTATCAAGGAAATGATGATCAATCTGGGCCGCAGCCCTTCCGGCCAGGAATATACCGACCTTATGCTGCGCCAAAATAAGATCCTTGGCAACATGCTGGGTGCTGACATTGACTTCATCGTGCGTGGTATCGACTCCAAAACTCGCAGCGTAGTTGCCAGCCGCAAGGAGGCCATGCTGCGCAAACGCCAGATTTTCTATCTGGATACGGATGCTGCCGGTATGTACCGTGTCTATGAGGGCCGCATCGTCCAGGCGCGTGTGATTGCAGTGGCTGAAAAGGTTGTGCGCGTGGAAGTTTTCGGCGTTGAAACCTCCATCCTTGCCCGTGACCTTGCCTGGGACTGGATCGGTGACGCCCATGAGCGTTTTTCCGTAGGCGATGAGGTTCTGGTCCGTATTCTCAGCGTGCGGCGCAACAGTCTGGAGGACTTGGGCATCAAGGCTGACATCAAGAGTATTTCCGAGAATACCGACAGGGACAACCTGCAGAAGTGCCGTATCCAGGGCAAGTATGCCGGTCGTGTCACAGATGTCCACAAGGGCGTTGTCTATGTGCGCCTCTCCAACGGTGTCAATGCGGTAGCTCACTCCTGCTATGACTACCGGATGCCCGGCAAAAAGGACGATGTATCTTTTGCCGTCACCCGTCTGGATATGGAGCGGGGTGTGGCCGTAGGTATTATCACCCGGATCATCCGTCAGAACCTGTAAGCAAAGCAATGCCAGAGGAGCAGATAAACCGCTGCTCCCCTGGCTAATTTTTGTCCACAGTTTTTATGACACCAGTGTCATACTGCACTTACTCAAGCGCAAGCAATACCTCTCCAAGTTTCTTCCACTGCTCTACCACAAAACCAAAAGACAATGCATCTTCTTCCGCAAAAACATAGTTGCGCTGCATATTCTGATAGTCCTTACGAAGTGCCTCATTATCAGAAAACCCTCTGAGCAACTGAAAATCAGAAAACTTCTTTTCCGCCAGATCACTGCCTGTTCTTCGGGTCTCTTCCAGTCTTTTATACCCCAGCATCTCAAGGAATGTCTGCTGATTTTGAATCATTTCCTGAATCTGCTCTAAATCAAACATGACGCTGACATCGTAAAGATGTTTTGCCACATCAAAATACATCTTACGCTCATAATAGAATTCAGCAGCAAAAATCTTGTCGGCAAAAATCCTCTCTAACCGAATTGTGTTAATCATGAAAGGGGCAACATTATATTGTGACTGAAGAATATTTCGCTGTTCTTCGGTAGCATAAGTGTAAAGTATCGGTTCAATTTCAAGCGGTGTAAAAGGCTCGCTGACGGTAAAGGATGTACCTTCTACTTTGACATACCCAAACCGTTGGAGCGGATCATCCGAGTCAACGCCTACAAGCGGAGTATAATCATAGACAGTTGTGATACTACCTTTCCGATCATCTTCGAGATCCTTTCTGGATGTGCGTGGTAGGGCCTGATATTTCTTTGTTGCCATCTCCAGCCGTTTCTTAGCCTGGCTGTTACTGCAATTATCGATGCACACCGTCAAGTCAATATCCTCTGAAAACCGGCGGATACTTTTCTGTGCTTTATACAAGGCCGTTCCGCCTTTAAAATAGGCTGGCAGCGTTACCTGTTTCCCTGCTAACTCCCTCAACAGTAGTGTAACATAATAGTCCTTCTCCAAAATATCAGCCCTAATGCTGCTAGCCTCATGGATTAAATTGATAATATTCAAAAAAGCAAATTTATCCTCGTGCAATTTCATAACTACCCTCCAACAAAATGTCTATGGTCCGAAGCAAAGTTTTTTGCCCATAATATTTTCTGGCCATCAGAATAAACATTTCAGTTTTCGATGTGAATTCTTCAACAGTAGCTCTTACCACATCAATCGGCTTTGCAGTATCTACTGGTGCCATATCCAGTTCTCTGATTGCATCCAAAATTTGCAAATACCGAAAATTGTCAGAATTAACTACGATAGGCGGTTTCCGAATCTCAATCTGCATTCCTTCCGGAACTCGTTTTGTATGCAGGTTGGTTGCAATGCATCTCCTTCTTGGCATTTGAGAAACAAGACCAATGCGATTTAATGCCGACAATCCTGTTTCATATCCAATTATCTCGTTTTCTTTCCGAAGTAATTGCTTACAAAAAAGTGTTTCTTTATCCGGAGTATAATATCCAAATGCTGTTTTCACCCTCCTGCAGTAAATCCCTTTGGTTAGACGCATAATCTGCCCCTCTTTTTCAAGCCGGGCCATATTTACATTGACTGTCTTTTTTACCATCGCCGCATCAAGTAAAAGTCGCTCCGCCACATACTGTGCGACCTGTTCGGTTGTAATTGTTTGATCTGGCTCCAGAGCAGTCAGATACTGCATGATCAAATCTCGGTACTTTATCTTTTCCATACAGATCTCCTTTCTGTTGCACTTGTTATTATAATACTCAATTTTTCTTTATTTTAT
>ENA-UEPL01000693-UEPL01000693.1-human-gut-metagenome-genome-assembly--contig:-NODE-693-length-29776-cov-7.201152_pt1 | contig 29776 bp, 17 predicted proteins | sample MGYA00242896_ERZ507908 | MGnify/ENA primary metagenome ERZ507908 (study PRJEB26167, sample SAMN06115518) | human gut metagenome | host: Homo sapiens | place: China:Chongqing | collected 2015-08-20...
TCGTCGTGCTAAAGGCAGAGCTAAATTAACGGTATCTTACGAACACAACGGATAATTAGTCACGTTCTAAAGATTTATAAAGAAAGTAGAGGTTTTTTCCTAAAAAGCCTTTACTTTCTTTGTTTTTGTAGTATTGCTCTGGTGGATATTGGTCTATATGCCGTTTTTTTTCTACTTTTGAACCGCCTACAAATACATACGTGAAATGAGTAACTTTTTTGTAAAACTGATAAAGAATCCGTTTGTCATCAATCTCTTGTTGGTGATAGTCGTGTCGTGCGGCGTTGTTTATGGCGTGCTGGCGTGGCTGGATTCTTATACCCGCCATAATCAAGCGGTGGTCGTTCCGGACGTGAAAGGAATGAAGCTAGAGGACGCCGCCGAGTTTTTCGGGAATAATAAGCTACGCTATAACGTGATCGATTCCGTATTCTCGAAAGATGTGGCTCCGGGCTCCATCGTGGAGTTGGTTCCCGGTGTCGGATCGAAGGTGAAAGAGGGGCGGATCGTCTTTGTTACGATTAACGCGTTGACCTCCCAGATGGCCGTGATACCGGAGGTGGAAGACTTATCTTTCCGTCAGGCGTATGCCTTGCTGCGGGCCCGTGGCTTCTCGTCGGTCGAGATAGAGTATGTGCCGGGCGATTATAAAGATTTGGCGATGGGGGTGGAGTTAAACGGGCGTACCTTGCTCAAAGGGGAACATGTACCGCTGACCGCTCATCTGGTATTGAAAGTAAGCAGTGGCGATCCGAATATGCTTCCCGACTCATTGGCTTTGGATAGTATTCCGGTAGAACCATTGGATAGTGATATAGAAAACTGGTTTTAAGGGAATGGACGAGTTTTTGGACGATATGGATGATGAACAGGTAGACGACCTGTTGATGCCGGAAGAAGACGAAACATCGTCGAGCCAGATGTATGAGCATTTCCGCTTCGTAGCGGACAAGGGGCAATCCCTGCTCCGGGTGGATAAGTTCTTGGTAGACCGTATGATGGGCGCTACCCGTAACCGCATCCAATTGGCGGCTGAGGTGGGTTGTATCTTGGTGAACGATAAGCCGGTGAAAAGTAATTACCGGGTGAAACCTTTGGATGTGGTTTCTATCGTGATGGATCGCCCACGCCGGGAACTGGAGATTATCCCCGAAGATATCCCTTTGAATATAGTATATGAGGACGATGATTTGCTGGTGGTGAATAAGCCGGCAGGCTTGGTCGTACATCCCGGTCACGGTAATTATACCGGTACGTTGGTGAATGCCTTGGCTTATTATTTGAAGGATGATCCCTATTATGATCCTTCCGATCCTCGTTTAGGCTTGGTACACCGTATCGATAAGGATACATCGGGCTTATTGGTGGTGGCTAAACGCCCGGAGGCCAAGAGTAACCTAAGCCTGCAGTTCTTCAACAAGACAACCAAACGTAAATACCGTGCCTTGGTATGGGGCATCGTTCAAGAGGATGAGGGGCGTATCGAGGGAAATATCGGCCGTGACCCTCGTGACCGTATGCAAATGACCGTCTTCCCGGAAGGCGATCAAGGCAAGACTGCCGTCACCCATTACACCGTATTGGAACGCTTGGGCTACGTGAGCTTGGTGGAGTGCCGTCTGGAGACGGGGCGCACGCACCAGATCCGTGTACATATGAAATATATCGGTCATACGCTTTTCAACGATGAGCGGTATGGCGGACATGATATCTTGAAAGGAACAACTTTTACTAAATATAAACAGTTCGTGCAAAACTGTTTCGCTATTTGTCCACGTCAGGCCTTGCATGCTAAGACGTTGGGGTTCGTTCATCCTACTACGGGAGAGGAGATGTTTTTCGATTCCGAGATTCCTTCCGATATGCAGCAGCTGATCGACAGATGGCGTGTATACGCGAACACTAAAGAATTATAAAAATGAAAAAGAACATCGCTATCGTAGCAGGGGGAGATTCCTCCGAGATCGTTATTTCATTAAAAAGTGCGGACGGAATCTACTCTTTTATTGATAAAGACAAATATAATTTATATATTGCCATCGTTAAGAGGGATGAGTGGGCGGTTATACTTCCTAGCGGGGAACATACACCAATTGATAAGAATGATTTTAGCTTCAAGGAGAATGGCGTGACGAGGCATTTTGACTTCGCTTATATAACGATACACGGTACTCCGGGCGAGGACGGACGTTTACAAGGATATTTCGATATGATCGGTATGCCTTACTCGTCTTGCGGGATGCTGGTGAGCGCTTTGACATTCAATAAATACGTATGCAATCATTACTTGAAAGACTTTGGTGTAAAAATTGCCGCATCCATTCATTTATTCAAGGGAGAGACTATTACGGACGAAGAAGTCGTGACTCGTTTGGGTTTGCCTATTTTCGTGAAACCAAACGATGGGGGTAGTAGTTTTGGCGTGACGAAGGTGAAAGAGGTCTCTGCTATCCAGCCCGCTATCGCTAAGGCGTTTGGGGAAGGACGTGAGGTGATTCTCGAGAGCTTTATCGATGGAACGGAAGTGACATGCGGTTGCTATAAGGTGGAGGGTAAAGAGGTTGTCTTTCCTTTGACCGAGGTGGTTACGGATAACGAATTCTTCGATTTCGACGCAAAGTATAACGGGCAGGTGGACGAGATCACTCCGGCCCGTATCTCCGCCGAGTTGACGGAGTTGATACAGCGCAAGACATCAAGGATCTACGATATATTGGGCGCCAAAGGACTGATTCGTGTGGATTATATTATTCCGGCAGACGGGGAGCCTGTCTTACTGGAAATAAACACGACACCGGGAATGACGGCTACCAGCTTTATCCCACAGCAAGTACGTGCGGCGGGATTGGATATAAAGGATGTCATGACAGACATTATTGAAGACGAACTCAAAAACAGAAAAACAAAATGAATAGATATGGATACAGAAACAGTTTCCCCTAATTTCGACGACATCCGTCCGCTGAACAACAGTGAGGTGAAGGACGCGATTGAAAAATTGGTCGCCAATGAGGATTTCGAGCGGGCTTTACGTTACATAAAGCCGAATTTGAATTGGGAGGAATTCTCAGTTGCCATGCGTGCTTGCAAGACGAAGGAGGAGTTTAAATCTACTCTGGCCTATGACGCTGTAATGACGGTGGCGAAAAATACTACTTTCTCGCTTACTATCTCAGGGCGTAGCCGTCTGCCGAAAGATAAGGCGGCCTGTACGTTTATCTCGAACCATAGGGATATCGTATTGGATGCCTCCTTCTTGAATGTCATGTTATATGATGTGGGGTATGGTATGACGCAGGTCGCTATCGGCGACAATCTTTTAATCCGTCCGTGGATCGAGACATTGGTACGCTTGAACAATAGTTTTATTGTGAAGCGTGGTGTTTCTGTTCGTCAGATGTTGGAGGTCAGCAAGACGCTTTCCGCCTATATCCATCATGCGATCAAGAATGTGAACGAGTCTGTATGGATCGCCCAGCGTGAGGGACGTGCTAAGGATTCGGACGATCGTACGCAGGGTAGCGTATTGAAGATGTTGAGTATCGGCGGCGATAAGGATAATCTGTTGTTGAATTTGATGGACTTGAATATCGTACCGGTCGCTATCTCCTACGAGTTTGATCCTTGCGATTTCTTGAAGGCGAAAGAATTCCAGATGAAGCGGGATGATCCGGATTACGTGAAATGTCAGCGGGATGATTTGTTGAGCATGGAAACGGGTATCCTGAATAATAAGGGTCGTGTCCACTTCACGATCACTTCCCCGATCAATGATTCCTTGGCTAAACTGGACAAGGATATGGAGAAGAATGAGCTGGTAAGCGCTATCGCGTCCGTTATCGACCGGGAGATCTATAAGAACTATCGTTTCTATCCGTGCAATTACGTGGCGTATGACTTACTGAACGGCACTCGTCGTTTCCAAGAACATTATGGTCCGAAGGATAAGAAGCAATTCGAGGAATACTTGCAAGGACAATTGGATAAGATCGTCCTTCCGAACAAGGATGAGGCGTTCTTACGTAAGAAGATCTTAGAGATGTACTCCAATCCGCTGAAAAATTATCTGACAACTTTATAAGCGGCCTTTATCGGCTATGCGTAGCGGTTCGTACTTGATCCGCCCTTGATCCCCTCTTTCCGGCAAGCATGCCACCTTCGGGTGGCAGCCGCCGGAAAGGAGGGATTATCTTTTTTGCAGGAATTCGTCCAAGGATTCCTCTTTCTGCAATCCAAGTTTCTTGCGGATACGGCTGCGTCCGGAGTTGACGCTGGGACGGGAGATGCCCAAGGCCAACGAGATCTCGTCCGTGCTCTGCTTCAGGTAGATCAGCATGCAGAGCAGTTCGTCGGATTTGGTCAGTTCCGGGAAGTCCTTACGCAAGCCGGGCAGGAAGCGAGGGTACAGGGCAGCGAAGGATTGGCGGAACCGCAACTCGTCCTCGCCGCTCAGCAAGGAGGGGTTGAGCTTCTGGCGTACGCTGTCGATCACCTCGTTATGGGCGGCTTGCTCCAGCTCGGCGCTCAGTCGCTCATTGCGGCGGTTCAGTTCTTGTTGGGTAGCGAGGAGATTATCCAGTCGTTGACGCTGGATCTCCCGCTCACGTTGGTGAAGCCGGCGACGTTGGAGTGCGTAGACAATGATCCCGGTCAGCAGGCAAATGGCTAGGATCAGGATGACGCGCGTATAAACGAGCGAACGTTCCTTCAAGGCCACTTCGGCGGATAAGGCCCGATTCTCCTGCTCCTTCCGTCCGGTCTCGTAGCGTACGTTGGCACCAATGGCGTACCGCTGTTTCTCCGCCAGTTGCAACGAGTCGTGTATCTCCTTGTATTCCGGGTAGATCTCGGCCATCTTGTCTCCCTTCTTTTGTTGGGCGTAAAGGTTGAGCAAATGCCGTCCGGTCCAATCCATCATATCGTTCGCCTCGTATTTCTTGTAGAGAGCGTAGGCCTCTTCCATCAGGGGGAAGCCTTTTTCCGGCTTTCCGTCGCGTACGAGGCAGGCCCCCAGCATGAATTTGAAAAGATCTTGATACCCCGCGGAGATCGCTTCTTCCTCTTCTATCAATTCCTTGTACCCTTCGAGGGCGGCAGGGATAGAGTCGGGCACATATTCGTAGTAATAATTGTAAAGTATGTTTTTGGCGGCGAGGACATAGGCGTTCTCTTTCAGCTCCTCCCCTCTCTTTAAGGCCTGCCGTGCGTAATATAAGGTAGAGTCGTGCTGTTCCAGCTCCCAGAATATCCCGGCTTTCATCCGGTAGAGGTCGCTGATGGTAAAACTATCCAACTGGAGGGAGTAGTCGATGGAGCGTGAGATGGCCTCCATAGCCTTGTCGTACAATCCGAGGTCGCTATAGGTGGAGGAGAGGTCGGCGAAGGTGTAGACGAAACCCCGGTTGAGCTTCTCGGGGTGGGCTACGCACCAGTCCATGGCTTCCTGTATGACTTCCACCTCTTTTTCCCGCATTCCCTTGCGGCGGTAATAATGGCCGAGGGTAGAGAGCAGGTCGGCCGGATCGTCGGCGGCATCGGGGTGGAGGCGATAGACGGCGAGGGCCCTTTCTTGCACACGGATCGCATCCGAAGGGTCGCGGCGGAATTTATAGAGCGTGTTGGCTACCGCTTGGGCGATACGGATCTCTAGCCACGGGTCGTCGGAAGGGGGAAGAGCGGCGAGGCTGTCGGCGAGGCGCAAGGCCTCCTCCCGGTTGTCGCGGTCGTTGAGCTGCCGGAGTATCTCCTTGGTATCGGGCGGAAGCTGCCGGGAGAGGGAGCCGTCCGCGGGAGGCGTGTCGTGCCGGCAAGCGAGGGTGGCTAGCGAGAGGAGGGTGGCTAGCAGGAAATGCGTGATGTCTCTCATCTGCGTAGGATTTTATGGTTTATCGCGAATATACGCCGTTTTTCATGGAAAATAGCGTGTCCCGGGGTATAAATCGATTGAATCATCTATTGGTTTTTTATCCGTCCGAAGGCCCGGCGGCGTACCTTTGACTTGTCCGTACCACCGGTGCCCCGAGCGGCGTGTCAATTAAATTGATGATCGCATTTCGTGCGGATAAGGGCGTTGTTGAGGACTTGTTGAGCGGATTGCTCAAAAAAGAATTCGTCGTATAAGGATAGGAATGGTTTCCTTTGAGAAACAAAAACGAAGTAGTAATGGAAGGGTCATACTTACGGATTTTGATGATGTGCGGGCTGCTGGCGCTCCTCCTCTGCGGGGGCTGCTGGGTGTTCGCATGGAAGCATCTGCGCCGGCGGATCGACGAGCGGTTCGACGTACTGTCGGAACACTTGGAGCGTCACGCCGCCGAGTGCCCGATACGGAAGGAGCACCTGCTGGCCTCGTGCCTTCCCGCCGATCCGGAGCGAAAAGGGAACGGATCGTTCCACCGATCGTTCCGGGCATCGTATCCGGGTTTCCTGCCGACGCTTAGGGAGCGGGTGCCGGGGATCACGCCGGCGGAGGAAACGCTTTGCATGCTGATCAAGATGAACCTGAGCAACCGGGAGATCGCCGACAAGATGTCTATCTCCATCGGAAGCTTGCACACCACCCGCTACCGGCTGAAACAGAAGATGCCGCCGGAGGCCGCCAAGGGCATGGACGAATGGGTACGGGCGATCGAATAGGGTCATGGGGAGGCGAACTCCCTACATTATAATATAGAGTATACACCTTTATCTAAGAAGAATCAGTATGAGAAGAGAATCTTTATTTTTCGGTATTTTGACGCTGGTGGTGTCGGCCTTCCTCACGGGATGTTCCGACGACGACACGGAAGTGTACGTCCCCCAGCGTGTGGCGGAGTTCAACCTCTCCGACGAGTCGGACGGCAACCGGCTGTTCATCATCCATCCGTGGGAGGGCGAGATCGCCATCCCGGTGCACAATGATCGTATCCGCGACTTCGAGTTCAGCGGCAAGTATTTCGATTGGGAGATGAGGCAGGGGGCCGAGAGCCGCTTCCTCGTGCTCAACCTCAAGAAGGAGGTGGAGCGTAAGCCTTTCCTCGAGAAGATCGCCCTGCGGGGGATCGCCAGCAAGTCGGGGGAGGCGGCGACGGACACGCTCTTCCTCGTGTCGCAACCCAAGCTGGAAAGCTCAGCTTCGGATAACGCCCCGAGCTATATGCACAACGTGGGCAAGACGGTGAACACGGCGGGCGATATCTTCGCCGCCCCTAGCGAGCCTTTCCTAGATTTCGACCTGATGTACGGCACGGAGGCTTTCGTGAAGACCCCCCACGCCGAGTCGTGGGGACGGGAACGCTCCGGCGTGGACTACGAGGAGATGGTGGACAACATGTGGCAGGAGCTCGGCATCTCGGTGAGCAGCCTCGGCTTCACGAACCAAGGCGCTCCTACGCCTACGAGGTCGAAACTCTTCTCCGGCTCCTTCGACCAGCGGTTCCAGCATAACCAGACCTCGTCCAACCGCTTCGAGTATCACGTGGACGTGCATGTCAAGCCGATGGTGGAGCTGCATATGGCCACCGCCATCTATACCTCCGCCAGCAATCCCGACGTCTTCCTGCCGTTCCTCACCACGACCGCCTCGCGCTTGCTGAACGAAACCAATAGCGACCTCTACAAGCGATACGGCAACACGCAGAAGGGCATCTACGATCTATACGACACCTACGGCACCCACGTGCTGGTGGGCGGTGTCTTCGGCGGGAGCTATACCTATATCTACAGCCGGAAGGAGAACCTCTATTACGACGAGACGGTGTTCGCCGCCGAGGCGGAGCTTTCCGCCAAGTCGTCGTCGCCGGCGGGAGAGAACGAGAACTGGCTCCAGACCTACTACCGCGTGATGGGTACCCACGGCGGCAAGATCGGCGCCGGGGGCGGCTATACGAAGTCGGAGCTGAACGAGCATATGTCCGAGGAGAGCATCATGATCATCACCGGCGGCAACGCCTCCGTGGACTTCGAGAGCTGGGACAAGTCCATCGCCGACGAGAACAGCAACCTCCACCTCGTAAGCTACGGCCCGAGGGGCGATACCACCCGTTGCTTCCTGGTCCCCCTGTATTACCTGACGAAGAACTACGCGCGGCAAGATGCGCTGAAGAAATATCTGGACTCCTACGTGGAGGCGCGTTCGAAGCTGGCCAAGAAACCGCAGCTGATCCTGGCCGACTTCATGATGCGTACCGGGAAGGACAATCACGGGGATCCCGCCGGACAACGTGTCTTCACCGGGCCGGACGGCAAGGAACGCATCTACAGTCCGTTGGTGCTGAATACCAAGGGACCGAACGACTCGCGGATCGGCAAGATGCTCGATACCTCGGCCCACGAGTACCTCGACGTGGGGGATAACGCCGACCAGCTCTGGTGGGTAGCCCTCGACTTCAAGGACGAGTGCCGCCCCATCTACCACATGCGCTTCATGAAGGAGGACGACGCCCGCAAGCACGGCTTCGAACCGCGGGGGCAGGATGCCGAATCGGGAATGATGTGGGACGCGATCGATAACCATTACGTTTGCTTGAAGTTCTCGCCCGACGACAGCCATAAGGAACCGGTCACCGGCGTGGGCATCGCCCGCAAGGGGAAGAGCGATGACCTATACTACGTGATCGCCACCTCGCCCGGTACCGACATGACGCTTCCTTACTCCATCGACGAGCAATTCCCGGCCTATTGGGGAAGCAAGGAGTATAAATTGAAGAGCGAGAACCCGCCGTACCGCTTCGGGGTGGACCAAGAGAACGACTTGAACGAGGGAGACAGTTGGTTCGGCCGCAACAAAGCCACCAACCATGAGCAATGGATCTTCCCGGTCTACACCACCAAGCCGTTGGACTGGCCGATCCGGTTTACGAAAGCGACGGACTAGCGAAATACCTCGGAAACGATCCCTACGACCGTAGCCATCCCTCTCGAGGCCTCCGGAACGATCCCCACGACCGTAACGGCACCTCCCGAAGCCTCTGGAGTGATCCCTATGGTCGTAGTGGCCTCTCCCGAGGCGTCCGGAGCGATCCTTACGACCATAGCGGTCCTTTCCGATGTCTCGGGAGAGATTTCGACACCCGTAGGCATTGTTTGATAGAAAAATATATGATTATCAAAGGGATTATCCTGCATTTGTAGGAAACCTTACGTCTGCGGACAAGAGGAAAGTATTAACGAAAAAACAACAAACAGTATGAGTTTAGCGAAACAAATCGGATCGGTATCGAAGACCGCGTTGACCAACGCCGGCCACATGAACATGAACAACGAGATCTACGCCCGTATCTTGGATACGACCGTGGCCGCCCTCCATCTGGAGGCCCTCGCCCCGGGTTACAAGGAATGCATCGACCGGGAGGCGGAGTGCGTGAACCGCGTCACCAAGAGCGCCTCCACCGCCCAGCTGGAGGCGAAAGACAAGGAGCGTGACAAGACCCTCCAGTTCATCTACTCCATGAACGGCTCCTATAAGGTATGCCCCGACGAGACCCTGCGTACCCCCGCCCTGCTGGTAGACAGCGTGCTGCGGGCCTACGACAAGATCTACGCCAAGGCCTACGCCGAGGAGACCGCCCTGATCGACGGCCTGCTGCTCGACCTCGCCAAGGCTGACGTATCGGAAGCCCTCAAGACCCTCCACCTCGACACCTACGTGGCCCAGTTGAAAACCTTGAACGATGCCTACAAGGCTCTCGACATCACCCGCACCGACGAGTACTCCGCCCGTGTGAAGACCGATACCACCAAGGCCCGCAAGGCGACCGACGAGACCCTCGACCTCATCATCCAGCGTGTCAACGCCTACGCCGTACTTGAGCCTACCGAGGCCATCAACGCCTTCATCGACACCGTGAACCAGATCTTCCGCAAGTATAAGAACCTCATCGCCGCCAAGGGAGGTCCCACCAGCCCCTCCAAGCCCGACGACAAGCCTTATCCCACGCCCGACCCTACGCCCGAACCCGAGAACCCCGGCGGCGATAGCGAGAGCCCGGACGAGATCTGAGCCTAGCAAATTGTCAAACACTTAAAATCGAATCCATATGAACGAATTTTATCTTTCTAGAAAGATATCCGCGCGGCTCTCCCTCCGGGCCGCCATGCGGATGTTCTGTATCCTGACGCTGGCCCTATGGGGGCCGGCAATGGCAGGAGCGCAAGCGCAGCCACAGCCGCTTGACGTGGCTAGTACTAGTATTACTGATAAACTAACCCTCACCTATAAACCGAAAACCGCCGGCTCGACCGATTACGCTTGGTTTTACAAGATCGGGACTAATGGCACCGACACCGAGTTCTCCGGTACGCTGACGGGCACGAACGCAAACTGGCAGCAGGGCGCGATCAATATCAAAAGCGAGAAAGCGATAGCCGACGCGAATAATCTTGACAGCTACCCGATCCTAAAATTGGATGGGCTAAACCTGACCTCCACTACTGCCGACGGCTCATTATTTTATCTGGAGGGCAGTAAACCGTTCTGTATCCAAGCGACAGGCAACTCTGCCAGTAACCTGAAAGCGAAAAAGGATGTGATTAATAACTACCAAGGATGCATCCTGCTTCTGGATGGTGGCACCGCCGGATTGAATATCGCCGCGGAAGGAACTGGATCATATGGAATATATCTGTACTCTACTAGTTCTGCTATAAATACCACCATCAAAGGCAAGATAACTGTCACGGCGGAAGCTGTTGCTGTGTTTCTAGACAATTGGGGTGCTTTCTCGGCTACCGAAGACGCGAAAGTAACGGTTTCTTCGGAAGATAAAGATGGAGACGCAATTTATGGAAGCTCTAGAGTGAAATCCCCCTTCCTCCAATGGCAGTTCGCCACCGCCCCAACGAGTGGCCAGACGCTCGAGGTGAAAGACGCCAGCGGCCAATCGTTCGATCCCGCTATCCAATTCACCACCGACGGTAAAAAGAAGGGTTTCGCCATCAACGTCACAAAGAACACCGGCTACACCCTTTGGCTGGGCAACGAACAACTGATGGATTCGAAAGGAACAACCGTCTTTACGGCAACGGAAGATAAATTAGTCTCCTTCTCAGGCATGACGACTCTCCCCGCCGACTGGCCCGAGTACGCCAAATTAGCCAATGTCGGCCCGACTGGCACCGATGTCGCCGTCTCCGGCACTACCTACACCGTCAAGACCGCCTGCGGCCTCGCGTGGATCGCTTGGGTGACGAATAACGGGAAGACAATCGCCGATGCCGATAAAACCTATACCGATTCCTATCCCGCCTCCGAGGGCTTCAAAGACTGTACGGTTACGCTTGCGGACGATATCTCGCTGGCGAAACCTGCCCAAGGCGTGGCGAGCGGCTTCGAGGCTAATTGGATACCGATAGGGACTTATAAAGGCTTCGATGCACGTTACTACTTTCAAGGCACCTTCGATGGTGGCGGCCATACGATTACCGGAATGACGATCTCCTCGGCCTCGTTTTACTATATCGGCCTTTTCGGTTATCTGTATGGAGCGACCGTGCGGAATCTGACGATGGCAGGATCTGACAATATTAATTTGACAACTATTGCTAATGCTCAAGACACCGCTTACTATCTTGGCTGCGTGGCAGGTTATGTAAAGAATGGAAAAATCATCAATTGCCATAATCAATGCAAGGTTAGTTTTTCTGTGACCGGCAATTCTGGGTCTCTCGGTGGAATTGCCGGTTACTCTGAAGGTTCGGTGATTAGCGCTTGTTCAAACAGGGGAGCTGTCACTATGACCGGAAAGATGGGTCGTGGTGGTGGAATCGTAGCGACTAATAATGGCTCTTCTATCGTTTCCTGCTTCAATACGGAGGATATCCGTGTTACTGCTACCGGTTCTGGTTCTAGCGATGCCGCGTATGCGGGCGGTATCGGAGCCTATAGTAGCGGTAATTGTAGCATATCGCACTGCTATTCGACAGGGTGGATAATCGCTAAATCTTCCGCTGCTAATGCTTATTCTGGCGGCATTGCCGGACTATCTGAGAAAACGACGATTGAATCTTGTTTTGCCACAGGCGCTGTTTCTGCAGGATCAAACAGCGACAGCCGGATAGCTGCCGCAGGTGGTATTGTGGGGCAAGCTTTTGCTGGAAACATTAATATAACGATAAAGAATTGCCTCGCCTTAACTACCGCCGGCGTGAAAGCCTTAGGAAATACGTCGGATAAACAGGCCGGTCGGATTGTCGGATCTGATCCACCTACTAATAAAGTTACCCTTCTCGACAACTACGCCAGTACCATGATCCAACTGACGATAGGAGATAATACGCTAGCCGTCCCTACCGATAACATAGGTAGCGATAAGGCAAACGGTGCCGACACTTACCTCGATGATGTCGCCGCCGAGATCGCCGCTTGGGCAGGCCCCGAAAATACACAAGCCTTCACCGCCATCGGTACCGCCGAGAACGGCCTGCTCCCGCAACTGAAAGCTATTGCCGGCTATGGCGCTGACGGTCTGCCTACAGCTTACGCGAGTACTATTATCCCCGGCCAGTCCGGCTTGTCGTCTGCCTCCTATCTGAGGTCCTTGTTGTCACTGCCCTTGTCTTCTAGCGATACGATGACCTTCATGCTCTTCTACTCCAACAACAAATGGAGTTATAAAAAGGGAGCCGGAACGGAGACCCGTTTCAACGGCAAAATATCGTCACCCCCAGGCCCTTCCGCCAACAAGCTCATCGTCGCCACCGCTACCGGCAACCCGACGCTGACGTTGAATTACGTAACGATACGCCCGACCGACGGTGCTGCCTTGACCGTCAACGAAGGTTGCGATCTGACAATTGCGCAGACCGGTTCGATCCTCGGCTCGTCCGGTGCCTCTACCTTGATCAATAAAGGCACCTTGAGGCTGTCGGGCAGCAGCTTCCGCATTGAAAACAGCAGCTCGTCCGATATGCATTACTGCCTCGATAACTCTGGCACCTTCAGCGTGCTTGATCCGGTAAATGGCTATACCACTTTCCATTGTGCCCACACCGCTATCCATAACACCGGTACCCTTACCAATGCTTGGATGGAATGTCTGTTCACGGATGAGGCGGGAGATGCTGGCGCTACGATAAGGTTTCTGCCTCGCTCATCCCAGCCCATCGAAGTAAAACGCTACAACAAGACCTTAGCCACTACCGTTACGGCGGGCGAGGAGTATAAGCTCTGGGAGATGAAAGCTAGTACGTTTATCCCGCAGAAAGGCCTCGATAGCGAAGGCACGGCAATCGATCGCTTCCCTGCTCCCGAGGCGGATGGTAGGGTAACGACCTTTACGGAGGTGAGTGATTGGAAAGAGGTCGAGATCTCCGGCAATCAGAATCTCTCCGAGGCCGGCCTGTCACAGAGTGTCATCGTTAAATCCGATGGCGTGCTTACCGTCGATAGCGAGAATGCGTCCGTCTTTGAGTTGACATTGGAGGAGGGTGCGCAGGTCGTGACAACGAATGCGCTGAAGGTGTCCAAGACTTTCAAAACCAACCGTTCGCTGAATAACAAATGGACGACCTTCGGTAGCCCTATCGAATTGACAGCCTCTGCGGAATATGGTAGTGGGCTAATCCTTTATGCCGCCACCGGCTACACCGCTAAGGAGGCCGTTGCCCAAGGTTGGGAAGAGGTCTCTGTCCTTTACGGGAAAAGGGTCGATCTCACCGCCGGTAGCCCCTATCTGTTGGCCGCCGACGCAGCCTTGACTCGGGTAACCTTTAGCCAAACAGCCTCCGACGCGCCGATCGAGATACCGGCTACGGCTACGGTCGCTTCCGGCGATGCCCTCGAGAACGGCGTGTTCCTCTTCCGGACGAACCCGAATCTCGCCAACCTTACGCTCCGTGGTATCTACGTGCTCAATGCCGAGGGTACCCGCTTCGACCTTCAGGAGGCGGATTATGTGCTGAAGCCTTTCGAGGCATACATCACCGCCAATGCCGTCACCCGCTCGCTGGTTCGTAGCGTGGGTGTGTGCGATGGCTCCGTGGTGACCGCCAACGAGATCGCTACCGCTACCGCCGCTGTCCGTATCTGGGCCGCCGACGGTGCGCTGCATGTCTATTCCGGGGAGGCCGCCGCGCTTACCGTGGTACGCTCCGACGGACGTACCGTCTACGCCGCCTCTATCGTCCCCGGCGATACCCGCTTGGCTTTGCCTTCCGGTATTTACATGGTTCGAATCAATAACATCACTTATAAAATAGCGCTTTGATATGAAACAATATACTAGTTTATGGCTCGTATGCCTGCTGGCGGTCTTCTCGATGACCGCCCGGGCGCAGGAAGGGATCGAGACGAAGGCCCGTCCCGACTACCCCGCTCTTCCTTTCATGTTGACTTTCGAGGCTCCCGCGGAAGGATCTGCCTCCTTATCGATCTCGGCGGACGGTGAGACCCTCACATCCCCTACGACCTTGCATTCCGGCACCGAGGTGACGATTACCGTCACCCCCGCCGACGGCTACCGAATGGCTTCCGGTTACCCGAAGGTTTACCGCACGGGTACGCCCTCCGAAACGGTACCGGCTACGTTTAAGCCCGATGCCAGTAGCGGTATCGCCTACCTCTACACCTTCACCATGCCGGACTTCCCGGTCACGGTAGAGGTGGAGTACGAGAAGATCCAGTCCACCGTCACCTTCGCCAACCCGGCGAACGGTACGCTTACCTTGAGTACCGCCGATGCTCCGGGTAGTTCGATTGTTTCCGGCGGCGAGGTCGCCTCCGGTACGAAGGTGACGATTGCCGCCACCCCCAACAAAGGCTACCAAATGGTGTTCGGCTCCTTGAAGGTATCCGGGAAGGTCGGGGATAAAACCAATACTGTTCCGTTGCAGAAAGAGAAAGATGGTACGACCTACTTCTTGATGCCGGCCTATACGGTGGAGGCTGAGGTGAAATTTGAGCCTATCCTCGTGGCTCTGTCCTCGGAAGCCCGTTTGAGTTCCCTATCGTATAAGGAAGGAAGTGGGGAGGTTACCCCGCTTCCCGGTTTTCTTGCCTCTACGATGAAATATGAGGTGCTGCTCCCAAATTCCACCCAGAAATCGGCTACCCTCACCTTATCCGGCCAGCTGGTCGATGCGAAGGCTGAGCTGCTCGTGAATGGATCGCCTGTTTCCGTAGAACCGACAGGATCGTTCACGGCTACCGTATCGCTCGAGAGTGGATCGGCCAAGGCTACCTTGGTCGTTACCGCCGAGGATGGACAGACCAAGCGTACGTATGAGGTAAACTTCACGGTACTTCCCGAGTCGGAATATTACGTCAAGATCCTGCAGCCGGAAGGCGGTACGATCTCCGTTTCTTATACAAAAGAGGGTAAGGAAGTGAGCGTGAAATCCGGTGATGCCGTACCCGTTGGTACTGAGTTGAGCTTGGCACATACGGCCTTGCCAAAGTACGAATTCGTGAGTTACAAAGTGAATGATGACCCGCTAGCATCTGGGAATATTACCGTCTCCGGTACCGACGACTTGACGATAACCGCTACCTTTAAGCTGCAATCTCCCGTAATCCCGGAAGAGATCGGTACGCCAGCCGTTCCCAAGGAAAAGGAAGGGCAGGAGGGAACGAATGTTCCAACGGATGATAACCCGATCGTGATCATCCCCGATGCCGTATCCCTGCCATCGGATACGGAACTCTCCAGCCTCCGCTTGGTGAAGGAAGATATAGAAGACCCAGCGAAAAAGGCTGAGATTGAAGAGAAAGCGGAAGCTGCCGCCCAAGATGCGGGTATCGCTCCTGATGCCCCGAAGATCGTGATGGAAGTGACCTTGGTTAAGGTGACGACCACGATTTCCGCTACCGACGCATCCACCACTACCGCCGTAACTCCCGTGCAGCCCTCCGATATCGTGACGGTACGTATCCCGTATCCGGAAGGCGTAAATAAAACCCAACATGATATCGTGATTATCCACCTCCGCTCGGACGGCGTGGTAGACGTGTATTCCGAGGGTAATAACAATTTGACATTAGAGGATGATTATATGGAGATCTCCGTTGCCAGCTTCAGCCCGTTCGTGGTAAGCTATACGCCCAAATCTGGGCCAGTGGATCCCGATTATCCTGACACACCCGACACCCCGGATACCCCGGATGTCCCGACATCGAATGCCTCGGTAGAGGGAGGCATAGCGGTTTGGACCTCTGCCAACGCCCTCCATATCCGTGCGGATCGTCCGGCTGAGGCATGGGTTGTCGGCCTGTCGGGTACTAGTCGTGCCCGGTTTGCGGTCGTTCCCGGCGAGACAAGACGCGCTCTTCCTGCGGGAGTCTATCTTGTCCGAATAGCTGACCAGACCTATAAGGTACGGATACGGAACTAAACGTTGTTTGTTTGACGTGAGAGGGATGTCCTTGTTTCTCCTTGGGGAGAGCGGGGCATCCCTTCTTTTTTGTGAATATGTTTCTTAACATACATACCCGTAATCAATTGGTTAGCCGCAAATGCTTATCTTTGAGCTATCCCGATGTAAACGCTTACAATATGCTAGTCATTTAAACTCAATTATAGTATGAAACCGGAAGATTACATTACCAGAGAGGAGAAGTATGGTGCCCACAACTACCATCCTCTGCCGGTCGTTCTCAGAAGAGGCGAAGGCGTGTTCGTGTGGGACGTGGAAGGAAAACGTTATTTTGATTTCTTGTCTGGCTATTCTGCCTTGAGCCAAGGACATTGCCATCCTAAGATCGTGAAGGCCCTGATGGAGCAGGCGGAGAAGCTTACGCTCGTATCCCGTGCTTTTCATGCGGATATACTGGGTGAGTACATGGAATTTACCTGTAAGTTTTTCGGATATGATAAGCTCTTGCCGATGAATACGGGGGCCGAGGCGGTAGAGACGGCCTTGAAGCTTTGCCGCCGTTGGGGATACCGTCGGAAAGGGGTCGCTCCGGAGCGTGCGAAGATCGTGGTTTGTAGCGAGAATTTCCACGGACGTACGATTACGATTATCTCCATGAGCACCGATCCTAGTTCCTACGCCGATTTCGGCCCTTATACGCCCGGATTTATAAAGATACCCTATAATAAGGTGGATGCGTTGGCCGAGGCCTTGAAAGATCCCGATGTAGTAGGCTTCTTGGTGGAACCGATCCAAGGTGAGGCCGGGGTCGTGGTGCCCGACGATGGTTATCTGCGGGCTTGCTATGATCTTTGCCATCAGCATAATGTGTTGTTTATCGCGGATGAGATACAGACAGGTATCGGTCGTACCGGTAAGCTATTGGCTTGTGATTACGAGGGGATTCGCCCGGATATCTTGATCTTGGGAAAGGCGTTGTCCGGTGGGGTCAGTCCGGTCTCGGCGGTATTGGCGGATGATGAGATCATGCTAACGATCGCTCCGGGAGAGCACGGTTCTACGTATGGTGGAAATCCGTTGGCGGCGAAAGTCGCTATCGCAGCCTTGGAGGTGGTACGTGACGAGCATTTGTCGGAGAATGCGTTTAAGATGGGTGAATTGTTCCGTGGTGAGATCGAGAAGATCGATAATCCGATGATTAAGAAAGTACGGGGTAAAGGCTTGCTGAACGCTGTCGTGACGGAACCTAAAGATGGGAAGACGGCTTGGGATATCTGTCTGGCGTTGAAGGAAAATGGCTTGATAGCTAAGCCTACCCACGATCATATCATCCGCTTCACGCCTCCTTTGGTGATTACTGAGGAGCAAATGATGGAAGCGATTGGCATTATACGAGATACGTTCGCTAAATTCTAGTGTATGAAGATAAATGTAATAGGTGTTCCCTTGAATCTGGGATGTGACCGGGCTGGCGTAGAGCGTGCCCCGAACCACCTTCGGGAACGGGGATTGATGGGGGTGATCCGGAAGAACGGGCATAAAGCCTTTGACTTGGGTAATTTGTATGTACCCCCTGTTAGCGAGGCGGATAAGTTCGTACGGGGTAACAGCATGAAATATCTGGATGCGATCGTGGAGGTGAATACGAATCTGGCGGAGTTGGTTTATGATACATTGCGTGGAGGAGCGTTCCCCTTGGTGATTGGCGGGGATCATTCGCTGGGTTTAGGTAGCGCCTCGGGCGTGGGTAAATGTTATGATGATTTCGGTATTATCTGGCTGGACGCTCATGGGGATATCAATACCAGCGAGACTTCTCCCAGTGGTAATATCCACGGGATGCCTCTGAGTGCGTTGATGGGGATGGGAAGCGAGGAACTGGTGAATATCTACGCTCCCGGGAATAAGGTGAATCCGCAGAACGTATTCTTGGTCGGGACCCGCAGTCTGGATGAGGGCGAGTGGGATTTGATCGAGCGGGAGAAGCTGAGTGTCTATACGATGGAGACGATCCATCTGAAAGGCATCGGCTTCGTAGCTGAGGACATCAAGCGGAAATTGAAGGAACGGAAGATCCGCAACGTGCATTTCAGCATAGACGTGGATAGCATAGACCCCCGTTTCGCTCCGGGCACGGGAACTCGTGTGTGTGAGGGACTGATGCCGGATGAGTTTAATAACTTCGTGGATCATATGTTGTCTACGAATCTGGTTAAGTCGATGGATTTGGTAGAGCTGAATCCGGAGCTGGACGTGAACGAGCAGACCACAAACCTTTGTCTGCAGATCATCGATTATATTACCGCCCGTCTATAAGGAATCTAAATTCCATGGTTTATGATAAGAGTGTGAAAAGGAAGTCCCCTTGTTCCGGTTAAGACCGGATACGAGGGGACTTGAAAATACGATATGTCTATTGGTTTATTTCATTCTTCGGATATTGGCGTAATTGAAGCTATCGCTCAAGAAATCGTCCTCGCTGAATTTATAGCCTTGCGGTCCCCAGTTGCCCATAGCGAGCATGGCGATCATCTTCATCGGGTTGAAACCGCTCATATCGCCGCCGGCGGCCGCTAGAGGAACGGACTCCATCAACTTGCGCATGGAATGTGGATAATTCTCGTTGATCACCATGTTGCGGTATAAGGCAAGGATTCCATCTCCTTGCTCCTTACGGTTCCAAGTCAGTATATATGTACCGTCGTTGGCTTCCGCCTTCGCTTGGAGATCGGGCAGTTTGGCGGAGTTGGCGTCCGCTATGATAAAGGTTACGAAACCTTCCTTGTCCACTTTAGGCATTTCTTTGTCGTAAATAGAGGCATACGAGTAGGTCTCGGCTGACCCAAGGCATATGGACCAGTATCGTACATCGGCGGTGGCGTATTCGCTTACGCTTTTAGGAGCCGTAGGAGGGATGAAACGGAAAGTTGCTACCTCCCCTTCGTTCAGTTTGATGCGGGCGAATAGGTATTCTGCCGGGCTGTTCGGGTACATTAGGCTCAGCGGGGCACGCATGAACGGGAGTTGCGGCAGGTCGGCGGAGAAATCCATCGGCGGCAAGTTCAACGATTCGTGGATGTTGCAGACCTCACGCTTCGGGAAATCTACTTCCTCACCTGTAGTCACATCGAAAGCTTGGATAGCAGGCATGTCCACGCCGCCATACTCATCGCCGCTATATTGTTTCGCCAAGTAAAGACGCATGAAAATGGAGACCATATTGACATCTTCCGGAAACTCGCATATGTTCTTCATCGAGGCACGTGCGCTGGCGGGGGTGTTAGCGGGAATGATGTAAATCGTATAGCCATTTGCTCCGTAGTCGTCTGTTTCCTTTACATAGGGGTTGATGGAGCTGTCATCGGGTTGGATATTTACGTCTTCAATGCTGGATACGTCTATTTGGGTCTCGTCGTTATAAACCGTGAAATTGAAGAAGCGTGACTTCGGGAACTTTCCAGTCAGACGAAGGCCGATGTTTGGATTATCTTTGTAAGAATAGGTGTATTCCCAATAATCGGCATAGATATCAGGAAAGGCCAGTAGGGTTTGATTGTCGCCCCGGAGCGTCTTGCCCCATTGTTCCTTGGGTTCCGGGTTGTTGATTTGAGGGGTATTCTCATCATCGTCGTCGCAAGCGGTGAACATACCCATAGTAAGGGCTACCAACATTAAGTAAAAAATCTTCTTCATGATTCTGTTCGTTAATTAATCTGTTTGTTATTAAAATGAGAGCGCAAAAGTATCTCATTTCCAATTAGGGTTGACCTATTGAAAATGAAATACCTTGGATAAGACCACAGAATCCTAGGAATGGAACAGCTAGAAGGGGTATCCGATAGCGAAGTGGTAACCCATGCCGTCCTTGAATTTCGGGATATTGTAATAGCCTTTCTTTCCGGTATCGTAAGGGAGGTGCAGACCGATACCCACGTCGAAACGGATGACGATAAAGGTGAGGTCGTAACGCAGGCCGAAGCCGGTTCCCAAGGCTAGATCCTTGAGGAAGCTACCCCATTTCAGTTGTCCGCCGGGACGATCCGGATCGTTTCGGATCAACCAGATGTTGCCGCTGTCGAGGAAGGTAGCCCCATGCAGGTCGCCAAGGATCGGGAAGCGGTATTCGAGGTTGGCCTCGAATTTAAGATCACCCGTACGGTCGATGTAAGCGTATTTATTGTTGTCGCTGTTCTGGTAGTAACGTCCGGGACCGATGCTGCGGATCGTAAAAGCACGGATGCTATTCGCTCCGCCGATGTAGAATTGCTCGTTATAAGGGGAGGTACGGGCGTTGCCGTAGCTATAAATAGCGCCGGCCATTAATCGGCCTACGAGATATTGCTTATGCCCGAGGGCGTAATTATAACGTATCTCGGCGGTTCCCTTGATGAATTGGGCGAAGGGGTTGCCGAGTAATTCCTTATCCTCTTTATTGAATTTCTTCCCGGCTAACGCATAAATCCCATCCAAGACAAGACCCGCTTGGGTAACGGATGCCTGCCACCAAAGATGGTTCCGGCGACTGGTAATCGGGGAATCATCATAGGTATAGGTATAGTTCATGGCCGGGATGAATTGATTTTGCAAACTCTTTTTTAGAGCCTTATTCACGTTGGTAATGCTGTCGAACTCGTGCGTGGTATGCTGGAGCAAGTTGAACGTCAGCTTGAAAGGGGTGATGGAATGATGAGACGTGGCAGTAGGCTGGAACTCATACGAGGCGTCACCACCGAATGCCAGCAACTTGAAGAAACGGGCCCGGTTCATCTGGTCCGCATAGAGGCGGAAGGTGGTGCTGGCCGGGAAATTCATGTCCCGTTTGCTGAATGTAGGGAACAATACCCGTGGGAAAGTCAGCGTGGTAGTCAAGCCTAACTCATAACTGTTGATCTTGGAGTTGCTACCATCCAGCTTGTTGCCGGTCTGCCATTCGTAAGAGCCGCGGAGTTTCACGCCGAAGGTCTCGCCCCCTCCGAAGACATTCCGTTTGGTCACGCTGAAAATGGCGCCCGGACCCACTTGGTCGTTGCTCTTGGCGGTAACGTTCAACTCGAGCTCGCCGTCCAATGGAAGATCGTAGACCGTATTGATCCGCAGATCCAGCGTATCTTGACGGCGCATGGTATCACGGGGGGAATATTGCAACTCGGCATAACGGAAGATACCCAAGCGGGACAGGGCCGTTTGCGTCCGTTCCTGCGCCCGCTGGTTATAAAGTTCCCCCGGCTTGAAATATAAACGGTTGTAAATGACCGAGGGGCGAACCCTTAGCTTGCCCTCATAATGGATCGTAAGGTCCTTATAGCGGATCGAGTCCGTGGGAGTCTCATTCTGGTAGCCGTTTAGCCAGACGGATATATCCCCGAGTTTCCAAGGGCGGAGGGCCGAGGGAGGCAGGCTTTCCTTCGGGGCCACCCGTAAGGCCACTTTCCCGGGGTTCAACAAGGTATCCGCTTGATAGGTGATGAAATCGGGACGGAAATAGTAATATCCGTTGTTACGGAGCAAGGACGAGATGCGTTCCCGCTCGGCTTGCAATTGGACGACATTGAAATTCTCTCCTTTGTGGAGGATACGATCGCCGATCGTGGCATCGATCAATGAGTCGGCACGGTGACGGATATGGACGTATTGGATGCTGTCCAGCGTATACGGATCGTTCATGGTGACACTGTATTCCAGCTTCGCCTTCCGGGGATTCTTGGGATCGGGTATGACCTCGAAAGAAGTCTCTCCGTTGAAATAACCGTACTCGTTCAATAGGTTCCGGGCTACCTTGACGCGGACATCCGGGTTCACGGTGGTGATCAGCACCGGTTTCGACGCCAGTTTGTTGAAGATCCACTTGCCGACCTTCCCTTTCTTGTTCACGAAAGCGTTGTAGACCCACAGGCCGAAGGGAAAAGGTACCCGGATCGAGGAGCTTCCCAGCAAGGCGTTGTTGGGAGGATAGGCTAGGGCGGCCTCGACTTCTTCCAAAGCGGCTTCGCCGGGTTTGGTCTTATCCTCGTTCTTCACCTCTATTTTCTTGATACCGGTATATAGGACCGCTCCCTCGGGAAGGTTCTTCGTGGTGGAGCAAGAGGAGAGAAGAAGTACGGATAGGAGGATGCTCCCGGTGGCGACGTGCCATCCCCCGCTCGGGTTAGACGCTCTCCCTCGCCCGAGGGAGACATCCTCCCCTGCCCGAGGGAGACACTCTCCCCTGCCCGAGGGAGACATCCTCCCCCGCCCGAGGGAGTCGTCCCGCCTAAAATATATTAAAATGCTTTTCATTCCTTTTCATCATTTATGGGTTTCACTTTCGTTTTCTTGAAGTTGAATAACTCTCTGAGGTGCATCATTTTCTTGCGGAGCACGATACCGGCCCCGGTCTCCGTGATCTCGCCTTCCAGCAGGCTCTCGTAGTTCTTGTCGTGGAAGAGCTTGACGTAGCGGGAACCGCTGCTGTCCAGCCGGTATTCGACGGATACGTTGTCGATGAACGGCTGCGCCTGCCCGTTGTTAATGTTCTCGCCGGTAGAGATACGGCCGCCTAGAACCACACGGATACGGTCATTATAGAATCGCTTGGCGAAGCGGAAGGAGTAGTCGGTACGGGTACCGCCTCCGGCATCGCCATTATCGTCGTATGTCTCCATGCCGAAACTGATATCCACGGACTTCAAGGCGCTTCCGGCGATGTTGTTGATCTCGCTTTGCAAGAAGCTGGTCAAGGCGTCTCCCATATTCATGTTCACCTTGCCGCTGCCGCCACCGCCGCCGAGGTACATACCGGTCACGAGCATGCTGACAGCCAGCTTCGCCCGTTCCTCCGGACCTTTCGAGGTCAGTTCCTCTTGCATCGCCATGTCTTCCGGGGCGGTGAGGGTAAATTGCAACCCAAGGTTCTCCAGTCGCTGGGTCAGTTCAATGCCTACGTCGAAATTCACCAAGCGGGGCGATGATTGCCCGGTTAGGGTGACGGACGTACGGACTCGCTCGGTAGCCGTAAGGTTCAAGGTCGGGTCCATGGGGTTGCCCGTCCATTGCACGTAGCTACCCTCCTGTACGTTGAACTCCTTCAGCGGGATGACCGGGATGGAGTACTTGATGGTTCCGCCCGTCAGCGTGTAGCGTCCGTTCAAGAACATATCGCCTTGCGGGGTATACTGGAAGGAAAGGTCGCCGCCCCCCTCCAGATTGATATGGTTGGACTGGTCGGGACTTAAATCCACGTTCGCTTGTACGGCGGGATCGATGTGGATCGTCATCAACATGTCCATGCCTCCCATCGGCAACGGGGGCTTACGAGGCATGCGCCGACGTAAGGTATCCGTGAAAGAGGTGAAGGTTACCATGTCCGACATACGGTCTTGCACGGTCAACGGGGAGTCTTTCAGCACGTAGGTGATATTCGTCCCGCCCAGTAATTGCAAGTCTCCTCGCATGGTCAAGGCATCCAACGGCCCGCGTACGGTAGAATTCAGGTTGACGAACAGCTTTCCGTAGACAAGGCTTTCCTCGTTTTTCTTAACGTTCAGCAGTTGCAAGTTATTCGCCGTTAGTTTAAGATTGGCGGTCATGCGGGATAAATCGTTGAAATCCACTTCTCCGTTGATGATAAACGGATTCTTGTTGTATGCGTAAATACCATATTGGTTGAACAAGATCCGGTTGTTCTTTATCTCTATCTTCTTATCGTCGAAACGGAAGGTAGAACCTGCGGCGCCTACATAAACGGAAGCGGTATCGAGAATCAGATATCCCTCGGCCATGGGTTTATCGCTTTGTCCGCTGATAGCGAGTGTACCATCGAGGTCTCCGCCCATTTTCGCCATATCATCCGGGATGAACGGGTTGGCGATATCCAAGGGGAAGTGCATGAACTCGATATTACCGCTGATATGGTCGGTCTCGCCCATCTGGTATAAGGCGGTAATGGCACTCACCTCTTTCCGGTCCCGGAAAAGGTGCATATCCACTTGATGGTTCCCCTGCTCTAAAGGTAGATAGACTGCGTTGAACATGAGTTCGCCGACCCGCTCGTTCTCATAATACAGATCATCAATGTTCATATCCGCCACGACCATGAAGGCCGAGTCGGAAGGAGCGTACTGGAAATCGGCGTTCAATATACCTTTCATCGGCGGGATATAACTGAATGCATTGGAGATAACCCCAAGGTCGATCTGGTTCAACTCGGCGTGGACTTCCTCCATCTCGTCACTTTCCGCTTGGGAGTGTATCCAGAGGGCGGCGTTATTATCTCCGCTGAGTCGTAGGTTCGCCTCGATATCCTTCATGCTGCGTACCACGACGTAATTATCCGGATTCAGCTTGAAAGGTCGGAACGCTATGATCGGGTCATCGGGGAAGAGATGGAACTTGACCCCGTTCTGTATCTTATCGGCCCGGATTCCGAGCAACAAGCCGGTCTCGCCTTTCCCGTCCTTGAAATAGAGGCGGGCGTCGCCGAAGCCATAACGTATTTGCCCGTCCAGCCCGGCGCTGAAAGGTTGTTGCTGCCTGTATTTATTCTTGATCACTTGGGCGCTATAGAGTAGTCCGAGCGAATCTTGGTGCATCTCCGCCCGGATGGTATCGATCTGCATCGTATCCCGTGCCAGATCGTAAATGGAGGCATCCATGCGTATACCCGTTTCCGGTGAGGTATAGGCGTTCATGGCGATGCTCTTGAAATCTACGTAATAGGTTTGGAGATAGTTGTAGATCGGATTGTCCTGTCCTGCCCGTACCTCGAGGTACATATCGGGGAGGAGCGGGCGAAGGATCTCCAGATTGACTGTCGAGTCCCGTTCCAATTGGAGGGTGATATCGTTCGATACCTTAGTCAACTTATCCGTGATGTGGTGTATGCAATCATTACCCGTGAGGATGATCCCTAAATCCCCGGCGTGGAAAGACACACGGGTGGTATCGATATCCGTCCGGGCATGCAAGGTCAGCGTTTTCGGCTTGAAACTTTGTTTTGGGGTGACGACCTCCCAGTTTCCTAACGTAACGTCGATCGTGTTATCTTCATCCAGATTACTTTCTGCCTCGGCGAAGAGCTGGAAAGAGGTGGCGAAGGGATTTGCCATTAAGTGCATACCCTGTAAATCCATGTTCTCTACATCCGCTATCAACATCGCTTTCACCTCGTGCTTGTGGAGGGTCGCGTTTAAGGAGACATCCATTTTCGCCAACGGGTATTTGCTAAGCAAGTCCACTTTCAGTAAGTTCTTTTCCAGAGAGCCATCGATGGATACGTCTGATACCGATGAGGCGCCATAGCGTATATCCGATATCTTACCGTCCAGTTTGGCCCATGTACGTTCAGAGAAAGGGTCTGTGCCCCGGCCTTCTGCTTTAACAGAGGCGGTCAGCCAAAATAGAGAGTCTTTGGGCATGAAATGAGTAGGTTCCAGACTGTCTATCCGTAAATTAGCCTCATAAGCCAGTTTTACCGGATTATAGCGGGCGGTCAGACCTACTTTGCCTTTATCTTGGGTAAGAACAAGCTCGGTGCGGTATTCTTGATTTGCGACTGTAGCTTCCCCCTTCAACTGAATTCCTGCCGGAATGGCAAATTGATCCCGTTGGGAGGCGGGAAGCATCGCCAGCAAAAAGTCCAGATTACCGGATCGAGCGTTTAACTGAATCTCACCGGTTCGCCGGATGCTATCCGTCACGGACTCCATGCTACCCGTGACGTTCATCTGAAACGCTCCCGGCAGCATGATATCGCCTTGTATGATACGTATACTGGAGAGGTTGCCTTCTACGCCAGCCGTAATAGCGAGAGGCTTGTCCGGGTAGGCTTTCTTGAAATCCTCCGGAAGAGAACCTGCCGCTATCAATAAATCCTCTTTCCCCAACGAGGCGTTTAACAGGGCTTTCATGCTCCCTTGTGGGTGGTCCTCGAGGGAGCTCCAAGGGATAGTCGCTGTCAATCTCACTTCGGAATTTGGTGTCTGGAGAAGTAGATCCGGTACGTCTATCTGTTCATGGTCACTCCGGACATTTCCTGCCAATGCCGAAACCTTGAGGCCGGAACGTTCTTCCACGAAGAATTCCTTGATGTGGGCGTTTATTTCTTTTCCTTGATATAAGATGGAATCGATAGAAGTGTTCAGGTTCGTTAAACTAATATGGGAGAAATCGAGTCCTTGCTCGGGTGCCGCGTAATTCCCGTCATAAGCGAATGTAGAATTCGTTATGTCAAAGTTTCTCGCCTTATATTGTTCCGCTCCAAGATCTACGAGGCCGTTATTTAGCCCGGCTTTATTTACGAAAGCCGTAAGGCGTAAGGAATCCGAGGGCATTTGTAGGGCGAAGGCTACCCGGTCCAAACTAATTTTATCCAGCTTGAGTACCCAGTTCAGAGGTGTGGAAGTCGTGTCTTCTTTCGAGGTTGAATCATTTAATAGAAGGGTAATGGCGGTATCGGATAAATCTACGGTATTAAATGTAGCTTTCTCCTCGGACAGGTCTATACGATCGGCGTGCAGGTAAAGCTTTCCCAAGAATCCTTTGATTTCCATACCTTCAATCATAGTCCCGGTGTTAACCTTTACGTTCCGGAGGTCGATCGCCTCTACCAATACTTGCTTCCGCAAAAGAGGAAGGGCACGAACCCGTACCGTCAAGCTCTGTAAACTCAACAAGGTATCGGCGGGAGGATTTACGACCTCGACACCCTTAACCGTAAGGTCTAACGGGAAAGATAGCCTAATCTGCTCGATCCCGATTTGCATACCAGTCGCTTTTCCCGCATATTCGGTCGCTTTCCGTACCGCAAAGTTTTGGAAAGGAGGTATATATAGTAATATAGAGAGTAACAATACCAATGCGATCGGTATTAGGCATATCACTCCTATCCGTTTAATCCATACTCTCATGTTGATACGTTTCTCTTTTTCTTATTTGTTTATTTGCCTGTTTTTATGACGATCGCTCCGTTTGCGCCTCTTACCCCGTATTCACCGGCGTCTTTCAATACTCTTAATTCCGAGACATCTTCCACGGGCATCGTGTTTAGAACAGATAGGTCCATCGGTATACCGTCTACCACTACTAGCGGGTCACTAGGACTGTTTAGGGAAACGCTCGCACGGATACGTACGGAACCATCGGCGAATGTTATGCCACTCATCCTTCGTAGCAGGCAATAGAGATCCCGGCATCCGGTTTTCTGTATCTCTTCTTTATTCATAACGCTTGAGCTTACTATTTTGTTTCGTTCCCTTTCCATAATTTCTTTCAGGGCCTCATCCGGTTCAAAACTACGCTTTGCGTTGAATGTGCTATTCTCTAAAGTAATGGTTATATAATTGTATCCGTTGACCGGGACTTTGACTACATTTCTTGTTTTCTTAATAGTGACGAACAAGGTATCATTCAGGTTAGCCCCCGGGATGGTGAATACGCCATGTTTGTTCGTTTTCACGGTGATCGGATTCTGACTGCCTAGCGTGACCGGATAGCGTTTGATTATTTTATCGCTGATGTCACGCAATACACCGACTAAAGTATCATTCTGTGCCAAAAGTATTTGACTGCTGAATGATAAGATGATGATTGAAAGATAATGTATTGTTTTCATAGCTCAATCTTTTTAGCTGAACATAACACAAAGATAATATAATATTTCTTAAAGGCAGAGTTTTAGGGTAAATTCGTAATAGGTATTATTTTTACGTTTCTATGTGGTCTCATTTGTCGCTAAAATGAGATTACTATAAATGGAAATCATTACATTTGCCAAAATAAAATGAACGGTATGGAATTAGATTTAGCCTATTTGTGTAAGGAGGTTCGAGAAATAGCTCGTGCTTCTGCGACATTCTTAAAAGAAGAACGCCGAAAGTTTGACCGGAACTTAGTGGAGGAAAAAAGTGCTCATAACTATGTATCTTATGTGGATAAAGAATCGGAACGACAGATCATAGAGGCTTTGTCTACTTTGCTACCCGAGGCTGGTTTTATCGCGGAGGAAGGCTCTGGAAGTTTGACCGATGAGGAATATTGTTGGGTAATTGATCCATTGGACGGCACTTCAAACTATATTCATGATATCGCGCCTTATTGCGTGAGTATCGCTTTAAGAAATCGGAAGGAGTTATTGTTAGGAGTAGTCTATGAGGTGTGTAGGGACGAGTGTTTTTATGCAGTGAAAGGTGGTAAGGCTTACTTGGATGGGAATGAGATACATGTATCGGATGTCTCAGTACTGGATAACGCTTTCATTGCGTTGGGTTTCCCTTATAACTCTGATGCTTATCGTCCGGTAGCCGCTCATTTGGTTGATAGGTTGTATGGTTTTGCGGGAGGTACCCGTTTGATGGGATCTGCCGCCGCTGAACTGTGTTATGTGGCAGCAGGACGTTTTGATGCCCGTATAGAGGCCTTTTTAGGCCCTTGGGACGTAGCTGCTGGTGCCTTGATTTTATTGCAGGCCGGAGGAAAAATATCGGATTTCAATGGAGGAGAGAACTGGGCTTCGGGTGAACAGGTAGTTGCCAGCAATGGCAAGGTTCATTCTCTTGTGTTGTCTTTGTTGCCCTAATACTAGAGTAATCCTGCGTATTCTAGTGCTTCTGTGTGTATTTAAAAGGTAAAAGAGTTTAAACTTACTTCTTATTTGCGGGGTGTTTGATCCGTTTTGATTTTCAAAACAGATGGAGGAATGCAAATACCCGTAAATCCTCGTGTGTGTCTAATTCAGTAAAAATCAAGACTTTTAGGATTAGAGATTTTACTTACATTTGTGGAAAATAAAAATGTTACAGAGTATGAAAAACAATCTATACGTCTTTTTTCTGTTCTTTATTACTGGACTAATGTCATGTAGCCATCACTCAGGTCTATATGAACATGCGGAAAAGATAATGTCCCAACATCCCGATAGCGTTTTAACATTGCTATCAACAATACAAGATGTAAATGATCTTTCAGAAAAGGATCGTGCTATGTACTACCTACTTTTGACAGAAGCTCAAAATAAAACTTATGTCAAACCTACTTCAGATTCGTTGATCGCTATTTCTACTCAATATTTTGATAAAACCGAAGATTGAGGAAGAAAAGCGAAGGCTTGGTATTATAGAGGGAGAATAAACCAAGACCTAGGTGATGCTCTTCATGCGCAGGACTTCTATTTAAAAGCATTGCAAGAAGAGAGTGAAGTAGAAGATTATGCGCTACTTGGGCGTATATATAATAGTATAGGAATGTTGTATACTTATCAAGAAGTATATGAAAAAGCTATTCCATATCAAAAAAAAGCTTTGAATTGCTTTGAGACTTTAGGGGATTCTATTGGTCAGTCTTTTGCTTTGAGAGATATAGGAAGAGCTTTTACTATTTTGTCAAAAAAAGATAGTGCTATTATGTGTTATGAAAAAGCGCTTACTCTTGGAAGTCGATCTAGTAAGCTTTCGATATATAAAGAATTAGGTAATTTGTATATCGAAAAGGGAGAATATCCGAAAGGTTATTATTTTCT
>ENA-UEPL01000737-UEPL01000737.1-human-gut-metagenome-genome-assembly--contig:-NODE-737-length-28717-cov-5.424162_pt1 | contig 28717 bp, 28 predicted proteins | sample MGYA00242896_ERZ507908 | MGnify/ENA primary metagenome ERZ507908 (study PRJEB26167, sample SAMN06115518) | human gut metagenome | host: Homo sapiens | place: China:Chongqing | collected 2015-08-20...
TTTCTAAGTTCACAAGCCGCACATCGCGGCCGTATCCCGTCTGAGAAAGTCGTTGGACAAAGGCCGAGACGTCGGCCGCAGCGGGTGCCGTGCCGCAGACGACGACCCGGTTCTCGAGCCGCTGCAGCGGTTTCCCGGCTTCGAAGCGTTTGACCAGAGGTTCAACGTCCAATGCCGTCAGCACGACCCGGTCGGGCACGGCGCGGGCGATATGGTCACAGAAGAGAGCCCGTGAAACGCCCGGAACTTCAGAAAATTCCGCCAGCAGTTTCCGCTGCCGGGCGTCCGCCGAAGCCGATCCCGAAGCGGCCCGCTCCTGCGCCGCGAGTTCGGTACGCATCATTTGCCGCCGGGCGTTGAACCGCGGCGAAAAAACCGCGTTGGCGGCCAGCAGCGCCAGCCACACCCCCAGCACCGGGAACGCGGCGCGGCGCACCAGCGTCTGCGCCGCGGCCGACGATTCATGCGTCAGCCGGACCAGCGACCGCCAACGCAGGCCATCATACAACTGCCGGGCGAACTCCTCAGCCACCGTTCCGAAATCCCCGGCGGCATCGGTGCAGAAAACGCGCACCGGCACGATACGATGCGCCGCAAATTCGTCCGTCAGGTTTTGCAGCCGTTCACGGCGGACGAACGAGGTCCGGCCATTCGCCGAACTCCACAGGAAAGTCCCGGCATCGGCCCTGACGCGGACCGTTATCTCGGCATCGTCGGGTTTGGTCACCACGCCGTGGCCGCAGACGACGACCGCCGCAAGACACCCTTTCGCCGCCGACCAGTCTCCCGGCTCCAAGCCGCCGCGACGCCATACGTACACATCGCTGCGGCATCCGTCCACAGACGTGAATTCCATGCGCACGAAAGCGATGCGGCCGAGTATGCGGGGCAGGAGTCTCATTCGATTACCGTCGGTTTGATAAACACGTTGAGCGTACGCTCGACCTTGTTGCGCTTCTCCTTGCCGAAGAACCACTTGATGATCGGCACGCGGGCCAGAAAGGGAATCCCGCGTGAAGACTTTTCCATGCTGTTGCGGTCCAAACCGCCCAGCAGCACCATCTCCTCGTTCCGCACCTTGACAATCGACTTGAAACTGCGCGTGGCGGTTCCCGGAGGGGCGTTTTCCTGCTCGCGGCCCGTGAACTCGGTCTGTTCGAATTCGATTTCGAGCGTGATCTGCCGGTCGGTCGAGACGTAGGGCGTGACTTTGACCGACAGATTCGCATCGACCGATTTCCATTGGTAGGACTCCGACGAAATCGGATTCTGCGTGCCGTAATAATTGTTCTGCACCTCCTTGTAGTACTGCGTCTCGCCGCTGGTGAGCGTCGCTTCGTGGCCGTTGAGCGTCGAGAGCTTGGGCGTGGATTGCAGGCGCACCGTGCCGTTCTCTTCGAGGGCCTGCAGGCTCAGGTAGAAATTCGGGCTGACCCGTCCGAGATTCACCGTGCCCTGAATGCGCCGGAGCAGGTTGTTGACGGCACCCGCACTGTAGGTCATGTCGAGACCCGGTCCCAGCGTTCCCGAAGTCTGCACGGGCGACGTCCCTACCCCGCCGCCGATACCCATTTCGCGGATGTTGCTCCGCTGCACGTCGGCGATGATGATCTCCATCGTAATCAGCGGCACGGGCTTGTCCACCGACCGCAGGAATGTCTCGACCCGCGCCACGTCGCGGCGGTCGCCCGAAAGGATCAGGCTGTTCAGATCGGGAAAGGTTTTGATCTCGACGCCCTGCTTCAGCGCGGCGGGCACGACCTCCTCGACCTTGGCCACGGCGCGGTAAGCCAGCGGCACGACCGTCGCCGAAGCCAGCCCGTCGCCCTGCGCCGCGCCGAAGACATAGATTCCCCGCTCGCAGTAATAGGAGAACTGCGACCCTTTGAGCAGCACGGCAAGCAGCGTTTCGAAATCCGTATCGTCGATCCATACGCCGGTGGTCAGGCTGACGGGCGATTGGAAGTAATAGTTCAGGCCGAGCTGCCCGCACAAGTCGAGGATGATGTCCTGCACCTGCCCGCGGGCGATATGGGCCGTGATGCGGCCGAGCGAATCGACGTGCAGTTCGTTTTCTGAAAACTGCCGCCGGCGGACATACGACGGACCGGTCCTGCCGCTCTCGTGCTGCGCCGCCGGTTCGCGGTAGACCGTCCAGACCTCCGAAGCGTCTTTTTCGGCGACCAGCCCGTTTACCGCCGCCAGCGTCTGCAAGGCCCCGTCGAAGGGCATGGCACGAACGTATCCCGAAACCTTACAGTCGTACAAAGGCTGGGGAACGATAATATTGCGCCCCGAAAAGGTCGTGATCTTCTTCGTCACGTCGATCAGCCGCTCGCCGTTCAGGTCGTAGAACAGCGTCGTGTCGGCGGCGTTGTAGAAAATTTCGGGATCGGGCTGCGGCCGGGGTGCGGCGGCCGCAGGGAAAACCGAAACGATATTGCCCGTAGTCTCGACGTCGAGCCGGTATTCGCGGCAGAGGAAACGCACCAGATCGTCCACACGCGTCCGGGTGAAGTTGCACGAGACCGGAATGTTTTCGACGCTCCGCACGCTCAGGTTCACGCCGCTCGCACGGGCGATGTTGCGCAGCAGCTCGGTAAGGGGCAGGCGTCCCGCCGTTACATCGACCGTACGGGCGAAGGTCGAATCCCGCTCCACGAGCGTCTCCAGCTTGCGGTCGATCCCGGCGAAACGGGCCGAATCCAAATCGGCCGCAATGGAGGACGGGGAATCGGCACGGCGGGACTGCGCTTCCGGTTCGCCGGAGGCAGCCGTCTCCTGAGCCGGACACGCGAACGGCAGGCAGAATAGGCAAAACAGCAGGCAAAGGCGTTTCATAGGCTACTAGTTCAGTAACGGTATCAGTTCGTCGAGCGAGGTTTCACCCCGCAGGAACAGGCCGACGACGGCGTCCCGCAGCGACAGGATACCCCGCCGGGTCAGCAGCGGCGCGACGTCAGCCTGTCCGCCGCGGGCCGCGGCCGAGAGTTCGTCGTCCATCGGAATCACCTCATACACCGCGCGGCGGCCGCTGTAACCCGTATAGAAGCACTGTTCGCAGCCGACCGGCTCGAAGTGCGCACGGAAATCCGCGCCCGGCAGCAGGCGGCGGACTTCGTCCGTCGTCCCGACCTCCCGTTTGCAGTGCGGGCAGAGCAGGCGCACGAGCCGCTGGGCGACGGTCATCACCAGCGTATTGGCGACCAGATAGGGATGCACGTCCATATCGGCCAAACGCGCCACGGCGCCCCATGCCGTATTGGTATGGATCGTCGAGAACAGCAGATGGCCCGTCAGCGACGAACGCACGGCCATCTGCGCCGTCGGACCATCGCGGATTTCGCCCAGCATGATGATGTCGGGGTCCTGCCGCAGAAAGGTGCGTAGGGCGCTGGTGAACGAAAGGCCGATCTCCTCCTTGAGCTGGACCTGATTCACCCCTTCGAGGGTGTACTCGATCGGGTCTTCGATCGTAAGAATATTGTCCGAGGTTTTGTTCAGCCGCCGAAGGGTGGCGTACAGCGTCGTACTCTTGCCCGAACCCGTCGGACCGCAGATCAGCACCATGCCGAACGGACGGGCGATGGCCCGGCAGTAATCGTCGTACTGCCGCTCCGAGAAACCGAGGTTTTTGAGCTCCAGCAGTTCGACATGGCGCGTCAGAAGGCGCAATACGACCTTTTCGCCGTAGATCGTAGGCAATGTCGAAACGCGCACGTCGAACTTGTTGCCGTCGCGGTCGTAAAGGATGCGGCCGTCCTGCGGAAGCCGTTTCTCGGAGATGTCGAGGTTTGCGAGAATCTTGATCTGGTTCACAAGCGGCGCGTACTGCGGGCGTTCGACGACATAGCGTTCGGCGAGCCTGCCATCGATGCGCAACCTGATGCGGCAGCGCTCCTCATAAGGTTCGATATGAATGTCGCTGGCATAGTCGCGGAACGCCTCGCCAATCAGCGCGGTCAGGAATCCCTGCCCCGAAGCGATGTCGGTCAGGCGGGAAGCCGCCGGAGCTGCGGACAACTTTTTCGCCGCCGCATCGGGCCGGTAATACTGCGCCTGCAGACGCAGCAGTTCCTCCTCGGCAATCGGTTCGACGCGCACCCTCCATCCGTAGAGAACTTCCAGTTCAGCGACGGCATCGGCATAATCCCGCTCCGCAACCCCGTAACAGCACACCTCCGTACCCTCGCAGCGGAACGGCACAAGCCGGTATTCGGCGGCTTCGGCGGTGGTCAGCAATTGGACGACCTCGGTCGGAATCGTGCGGATCAGTTCCATAGTCCGGCGGTTTTAAAGACGACATACACCGAAAGCGTCAGCGCCATGAATCCGGCCAGCGGAATGGTCGCCGGACGTCTGACGGCCCACCATCCCAGCGCGACGAGAGTCGCGGCGAGCAGAAAGCGGACATAAGCCGCAGGGCCGAACAGCGGAGCGACGGCCGCCATCATCACGGCATCGCCCGCGCCGAAAGAACAGATGAAAAAATCCCGGAACGGCCGGCGGCACGCCAGCTGATAGAGCGCCATAGCCACAGCGAAACCAGCAAGCAGACACATATTTGCCACGAAGCAGGACAACGCCGTACCGATTCCCGATACAACCCACATCACGCCGAAGCACCCTGTTCCGAGCACAGCCAGCCACACGAGGGCTACCTGCCGCATACGGAAATCGTCGTATGCGAGCGGAACGGCCGGAACCAACAGCAACAGATAGAGCCAGAGAAGCGGCATCGGAGTCAGTCTTTAACGGTTTCCTTCAGCTCCTTGTCCTGATCGATCTCCCAGACGTTGTAAATCCCGTCACCGTCGAAATCGACGACAGCGGTGGCCGTGGCCCGGAAACCGTGTTCCGAGGCTTCGACGATCTCGATCAGGTAATTCGCATGACCACCGTCCGAGACGAGCTTCTGCTGTTCGAAGCCCAGCTCTTCGAGCGAGGACGAATAACGCGAATAGGTGTAGAAATTGCTCCGCTGAAGCGTGTGCAGGAACGTCAGCTGCTGCTGGGCTTCGGCAGCCTTGGCACGCGAAATGAGCGGCATCAGGTTAGGAAGCGCGATAAGCACCAGAATGCCGATGATAACCAGCACGACCAGCAGCTCCGGCAGCGAAAAGGCATCCAACATTTTGTGACGCACGGAAAACTTTGATGCAGACATAGAAGGAAGTATTGCTTGTCAGCAAAGATACGAAGCGAATACGCCTATTCTTCGGAAACACGCATGAATCCAACCTTTCAACGGCCGCACAACCAATTGATTATCAAACCCACACGCACAAACAATCTTATCCGGCGGTTTCAAAAAGACCGACTTCCCTGCACTTGCATGATTCAATATCCGTCCACATCAGATTATGAACGACTTAACCGAAAAACAATCAAAAACGGAAACGACCATGCGGACCATGAGCCATTCACCCCATTAACCGGCCGAATATCGGTTCAAACAACTGTTCAATCGATTCCAACAGCTGCTCGGATGAGTTTCAAGCCCCCGTCCTCAGGTCAAACGGCAAAAGACGCGCAACCCTGAAAACGAAAATCCGTTTTTTCGACCACTTGCCAATATTCGCCTTTGTCCAGTTCGATGTGCTTTGTCACTTTGTCGGCATTCGGTCCGGCTATCTGCTTTCCTACAGCGTTGTTCGGCAAAAGCTTTTGCACTTGGTGTGTTGTCCTTAGAAAGCATAGTGAATGATTTTCTTCCTACTTTTTATTTCTTCTTCTCTTTTGTCGATTTCTCCTTACTTCTTAAGTTTTCATGCAAGCTTCTCTCCATTGTTGTAAATGACATCCAAAAGTTCGTTTGCAAGTTTGATGTCTGCAATTTTTAAAATACTATCTTCTTCTGTTGGATAGCCAAGGATATTGACACTGCCGTACCAGCATATTTACATCACTGATTATCAGTGATAATTCATTTTAATCAGTACAACCTCCGTTTTTACAAGTACATAGAATGTAGGGAAAATGCAGTTCTCGTCTGTCATTTTTGCATATAGTTAGAATTATACACTGCCAATCCTTTAATCGTCAACAGATATTTCTGACGGGGATGGCGAGGCTTGTCGGGGTAGAGCATAGAAACAAATCCCTCTTTTATGGCTGGATTGAGTGAGTATTCCATAAAATTCTCACGGTCTTTTAATCCTACGGCTGCCATCATCTCTTTGACAGATAATCTATTGTTCGCAATAGCTTTTATTAACCGGATGATATTTTCATTATCTGTCTGTAATGGATTCTCTGAGCTTGTCGGGGTACTTGTCGGGGTACTTGTCGGGGTGGTGGCGACCATGTCTTCGGGCGCATTGACTATCATAAAACGATTCCTCAATTCATTGTTTTCTCCCATCAATAGGTTGCGAAAGAATCGTTCCAAATAAGTAGATTCCCTTTTGATTCCTTTTTGTATGTTTTGATAGTTGGCTCTAACTAAAGCATTACGGAAGTACCAAGAGTGTTTAGCGAAAAGGTCATTCTCAACATTGAATCCCATCGAACGTAAATATTGGATGGCAAACACTGCTGTAGTTCGGGTATTACCTTCTCCAAACGGATGAATCTGCCACAATCCCGATACGAATTGAGTTATATGGCTGGCTATTTGATAAATGTCCAACCCCGTATAATCAAACGTCTTTTCTTGTTCAAGGTCATATTCGATGGCTCTCCGAATGTCTGGAGCAGATACATAGAATACGGTATCACCACGAAGCACCCATTCTTTTTTAGTAATATTGTAATCTCTGATTTGTCCAGCAAATTTGAATACACCATCAAATATCCGTCGATGGATAGCAGTCAATCCAGCTACAGTGAAAGCAAACGAACGTTCGTTCAAGAGCTTGGTTATATTAGCAGAAACTTTATCAGCTTCCTCCGTTTCGTTATCTTTTTCAGTACGAATATCTTTCGAATCGTAGTAACTCTTGATAAGTTGTTGTACTTCATCAATGGTTATATCCCCCTCAATATGCTTACGAGCAGTCTCAATAAGATATTTGGAGGGCTTCAGGCCATCTACCGCTTGAAGTCCTATTGCCGTTTGCCACGCATAGCCTTTTTCACGCTTTTGCGGTTCGCCTTGTTGGATGTATTCGTCGAAGTTTATCATGGGGCTATAATTTAATTGTTTATACTTGGTGTAGCCCATAACCAACTACCTTCTAATTGTTGTTGTCCATTAATAAATTCTATTTCTATAACTTTACTTGCAAATCCAATATTCTTTTTAAGTGTATCAATTTCAATATCTGACAATGTAAAATGGAATAAATGTTCGATATATTCATTTGTATCAGCTATATGTATTTTACATATGGCTTGATAATCTCCTGTTTTCCATATCATGGAATTTTTGTAAAGTCTTAATAGTTGATTATATTCATTAGAACGCTTTACCATATCCACATTAATCTCTCCTGCAATTTTTTGGTTCTCAATGAATGAATTCAATTTATATGTAAGTTGTTTCCTTTCTTCAATGAAGGATATCGATTGAAATCCTACAAATTTTTCGATGCAACACATTTACACTATTGATTGAAAGCGTTTTAGCCTTTTAATCGGTACAACTCGCATTTTTGCAATGACACGGAAAATACTCACAAATTCATTGTGCTGATAATCAGCGATTTCGATATACGTGTTGTACCGCGCTTTTCAAGTTCATTTTCAAGTTTCGGTAGATACCAAATTGAAGTGATTTGTATTCAGCCTCTTACCGCATTTGCGTTCCAAATGATTTCTTATCCAAAGGTACGCTTTTTAAGCGATATTACTCAATGTTTATCGTTGGAAATTACACAAATGTGTGATTTTAGTTTTTTCTTTTGTAGGAGTACTATAAATCATCGTGCGCGATAAGTAAACGACGGCATTGTCTGCTATATTAACGCAAACGATAATTTATTATTGTTTTATTTATGCCTTAAAAATTCAGCATTTTACGTCTGTAATCGAATGCCATCCAATATTGTTTTTGCAAAGATGGTGAAAGGAACGAACGGCCAAGTAACTCTTTAACTAAAGGTTGTTCTGCCGCGAACATATCAATCTCTTGTTTTATTACTTTTATAGGAAGTCCAATACGCTTACCGAACTCTTCAAAATCAGAACGGCTGATGGTGTGAGTATCAGAAAATGCCATTCCCTCCTTAAAGAGACCTTTGTCAAGAGCAAAAATATGAGGATTCATAAGCTGCAAAGATGTATTGATAAGGTCATAGGCAGGAGATAGACGATATTCACCATTACGTTCTATCAAAGAAAAGTTCTTCAAGTGTGCATCATCATTCAATGTAACAAAGTTGAATAGGATTATGCGGAAAAATCTACGTATATCAATCAGTGTAGCCTTTACATAGCGATGTATTACCTCGGCACACTCTTCGTAGCTGGCTTTGTCATATTTGTAATTAGATCCTGCGTTATCTTTTGTGTAACCCAATAATGCAGCGAAGTCCTCTTGTTTGTATTTACCCTTACTATGTACGTCAAATCTGCGTGTAATATATGCAGGAGTGCCATCATCAAAGAAGCAAAGCGCATTTGCAGCCGTTTCAATACCATATACCTGTGATGCAATTTGCATGGTTACATGCTCGTTTGCAACACAAAAATCTCTATTTATGATTTGATATGCTGTAGGACGTGGTTTAAGAATGAATGTTCCTTGTTCTCCTTCACGAATATAGCGTAGTTTATCATCATCTACAACAATGGAAAATTTGGGCTGAGCGCCTGAGAGCGATATACGTCCAACACTTTTTACAGCTTCATTTGCCTCAACTGTTCCTGTGTCTGGACTTGCTCCAGAGAAAATATGAGATACAGCATGACCATCAAATAGAGTTCTTCGAGCTATAGGCGAATAGGTATCATAGCCCTCTTGTAATATTGAAGGGCAAACAGTTAAATCTTTCATAATTCTATCGGTTTAACGGTAATGGCTCCAACGGTATCATATTGACAAGTAGCCAATAGTATTCCAAATCATCTTCAGGATCAATACGAAGTAGTTGCGATTGTATTTGGCGATTGTCCCCTTCTGATAGCATATTTGCGAATACAGAAAATAGGAACGGTGAACTATAAGGTTCAGAACGAAGCGGTAATGTCAGACTTACTGCATCACAATTTTCACTCAACAAATATGCTTTATCGTAAGTAAACATAAACTCACGATTGTCATTTTCAATTAATACACCTGCCTTTATTCCGTGTAGAAACACTTCACATTGTCTCATAATGTTAATCCTTTAACTTAGTTACAAGTTGTAATCCTAACACATCGCATACAGAAAGTAATGTATCAATACGCGGATTTCCTGTACCACGTTCGATAGCAACAATTGTATTTATACTCACAACAGCCAAATCAGCCAAATCTTGTTGCTTGATTTTAAGAGCTAATCTGCGAGCCTTAATCTGCATTCCCAACGCTTTCATATTCACAATATATTGGTATTTGATGCAAATATAGAGTGTTTTAACGAACAAAACAAGCAGAATTCACAATATATTGCGAATTTGGTTAAATATGAGTTATTTTCGATAGCATTATGTGACAAAATCACAGTATAATGTGATTCTTCTATTTATAATCCGCCAAATCATGTATTTTAAAAGCGATTTGGCGGATTATGTGTGTGAAGAGTATTTAGAATTCAAAATTACAGGATAGAAAATCGCTCCAAGCAACAGCTATCTGCTGACTTGGAGCAAATCTTATATACTTGCCTTAATCTTGCAACCAGGATTGTCCTCGCAGGCCTCCTTGTATTTTATCAGCCAAGGAATAAATCCATCATAAGAACCCCATCCGTTTGCGGGATTAAAAGGAAGGAGTTTTTTCCTATTCTCAACTATATAGGCGATACCTTGAGCAAGAATCTTACTCATTATAGAGGTGGTAATATTGCCATTCTCTCCAGGCTCCCATACATAGTCATATAAAGTGCCCTTATACTCCTTATTCCTGTATTTAACACAGATGGGAACTTGCAGCGCCATTCTACTCATGTTGTGAGTGATGTTTGCACTCCACTCTGTCTCCTCTGTGGCTATATCGTCGGGAACAATCATGAAAGTACTACCACATGCAGCATGGGTTGCATTGTATTTCACCATTTTAGGTTTCTTGTATATTATTGTTACATCTAAACTCATAATCTATAACTGTTATTTTATGTTTGTGTTATTAAATCGTTTATATTGTTATCAAACCATTCTCCAAAGTCGGTGAAAACAGTATTGCCATTTTCATCTTTGCCACTATGAGGAGCAAATTCAGGTTCGTTGTTCTTCAACCATTCACATTGCTCAATGAAAGACTTTCTTACCTTATTCAGGCTAATCCTTGAATACTTTTTGCAATAAGCAAGAAATTTAAAGATGCTATTGCCGAAAATCATTTCATCTTCATTAGTATATGAAGGTGAAAAACTCACAATCTCTTTCCCATTAAAATTATACTTCTCATAGTATGGTTTCAATTCTCCTGTATATGAGATACGTAGAACAGAGTCCTTCATAAAATGATTTTCCTTAACCCAAGAGTATGCTATATCAACAACTCCACTGGCGTTTATTATATCATAACGATTGCCATACCTTTGCACTATGCAATAATATTCAGGCAGGTCATTAGGCTTCATTTTTGTTTTGTAAAGTCTATTCTTTCTATCTGCATATACATCCCCATTCCAATGATGAATATTTCCATTGTCATCAACAGAGTAATGGACTTCGTAAAAATATCTATTTGCTAGGTTCTTCATAAATTCATTCAATTTTCAATTATGTGATTTCTATAAATCGTTTGCCGTCAAATCCAGCAAGATGCTCATTGTAATAGACATAGCCAAGCTGATTGCAGACAAGGCGTGTATTCCCGATGATAGCCTCCTCGTTGGCGTGTGAGTGCCCGAAAATCCACGCATCTATGCGGCTATCAGCAATAAAGTTGCCCAATTCTGTAGCGAATGCACTATTCAGCAAGCTACCTTTATGCTCGGGAGCCACAACGGCCATTGATGGCAGATGATGAGTTACTACCACGATACGCTTGGCGGTGCTCTCAGTTACACTCTGCTTGATAAAGTCCAGACATTTCTCGTGCTCAGCATTAAAATCTGCAGGCGTAAAGCGACGACCATTATACAGAATCTGCCTAAAGTCATTCATTCCACGATGTACAAAATACTCATCCTCAGGACGAATGTGCGACCAAAGAGTTGAGAGAATAAAATCAACATTATCAATTCTCACAACCTTGTTTTGGTAGTAATGCACATTAGGCAGAATCTCACGACTCCAGCTATCGCCATAGGCTAACACATCACCATTTCCATAGAACTCGTGGTTTCCAGGAACAAGTAATACCTCTCGGTAGTTTGCCGATACCCACTTCCAGAATCTTAAATTAGGGAGTGTTCTATCCCGTAAATAACCGGTATCACCTGCAAAAACCAACACATCACCAGTAACCTCAAATGGCTCACTCTTTATAAATCTTGAATTATCTGACAACTCCAAATGTATATCAGATGCGTATTGTATTTTCATAATTCAAACTCCTTATCTGTTATTCTTGTTAAATTGCTCTACTTGCTTTTCTATTATTTGCTTTACCTGCTCAAATGATATGGGTGTAAAGTTGTTGTTGTCCACTCCGACATCATACTGTGTAGGGAATATCATATTCAGTCGTGGCGCATCTTTGCCGGTATTATTTTCACATGTATGCACATGACCAAATAGTTGCCAAGCACCGTCATAGGCTCCAGCATAGCACAAGAATGGGCAGTGGTTTAAGTAAATCCTTTGTTTGTCCACTTCTATGTGCATCTGCATCACAACATCTTCAAACCTCTTGTAATATCCCTTTCTTAGATTCTTGAGATCGTGGTTGCCGACAATAAGATAAATCCTTCCATTGAGCCTATTTAGTATGTTAGTCCATTCAGCCGAGCCGCCAAAACAAAAATCCCCAAGGTGGAAAACAATATCATTTGCACCAACAACTGCATTCCAATTTTCAATTAACGCCTCATTCATTGTCTCGACATTTGCAAATGGCCTTTTGCAGAAGTTGATAATGTTGGCGTGATAAAAGTGAGTATCAGATGTAAAAAACACCTTATCTCCGTCAAATTTGTAATTCATAGTTTCTCCATTTTTACCGCATCCCTGCGTAGTTAATACTAAATCTTGTTGATTGCCATTGGACGGAATAGACGGAGAGGAAGAACGTCACCAATGGGTATAAAAGAATCGTTGAAAAGTTTGGTAGGGACTTTCCAACGATTCTTGTTCTATTCTGCAAACGAGAATATTTGCATCTATAATATTCTTGTTCGCGTATATTTCAGTTGGATAGTATTCCCGATATTGTCGAATGTCAAAATGCTAGACATAGGAGCATACAGCATACCTTCAAAGCCTTTTGAGCCTCGACAAATATTTGTTGCTGTTATGTTCATTCTATTTTGCTGCATTTCGTTTTTACTGTTTCTAAATCGACCGCAAAGGTAATGATTTTTCTTGAAACCATTCACTCCCAAGACAGATATTTTTGAATCTAATGTATTGAGTATAAAGTTATATACTATGTATATAAGATTTGTGTGTCACGCAAACTTCGCAGTTAACAATTCATCTTCAAAATGAATAAACATACTGTGAGCTTTGAAAATAGATTGGATAAATCATCATTCGTAAGGGCTTGCCCGTTGTCCAATATAATTCCTATGGGGGAGCCTAATACCCCATTTCTGTGAAAACAAGAGCCAAATAAGAGAAACAAAGTCAAACAAAAGCAAATAAATGGATTGATTATTAAACACTTAATGAAATAAGGCATTTCGATAAAATTTCATAATTTCTCATTAGTGTGACATTTTTCTGTGACATTTTTCGGAGAATTTTTCTACCTTTGTGCCATAACCATTCAATAGTCAGTTATGGCAAAGGCAACATTATCACTCTCGAAGAAAGCGAACCCGCAAGGCGAACACCCGATATTGGTACGGCTGGACATCACACGCACCAACCGCCCGCAGTTCAAATCCACTGTCACCGTCCTGCCGGAATATTTCGCCGACGGCGAAATCAAGATACCCATGCGTGGGAAACTCAATGCGGCGTTCCGTGACGAACTGCTGAAAAAGAAGACGGACATAGAGGCGTTCATCGCTTCCTTGACCGCCATTTCTATGGCTCTGCCGGAAGAAGCCCGTACCCGTAAGGACATCCTCGAAGTGTACGAGGTTGTCAAATCCGTAAACCCTGCCGAGATAAGCCGCACGACCATCATCGCCAAGAAAAAGGAACAGACCGCCGCTAACGCCGAACTCGTCCGTCAGTTGCAGGAGGCACGCCGCCCCGGAGTGCTGGACTTTGTGCGCAAGCGGCTGGAGGGCATGAAGAATGGCACGATAAAGCGCAAGGGTAACAACTACACGAAGCAGACTCTTCACACTTATACAGGCTTTGCCAATATCCTCGAAACATTCATAAAACAACATCCTTTTGACTGGGAAGACATCAACGAACGGTTGATTGACGAGTTTGTCCTCTACATGGAGAATTACGGCTACATGAAGAAGACCATCAACAAAAACCTCGCAGTCTTCTCCGCCATGCTCAATACCGCTTTCAAGGAGGGTTTCCGTTTCAAGACATCGGTGCTCGACCATTTCCCGAAGCTCCACGTGACACGGGAGGACAAGGTGGTGGAAATCTACCTGACGGAAGAAGAACTGCAAGCCCTTTATGAAATGCCTTTAAGCGGAAAGGAGGACAAAGCCCGTGACGTGTTCCTCGTGGGCTGCTACACCAGCCAGCGTTTTTCTGACTATTCCCGTATCACGGAACGCAACATCAGTTTCCATGACGGTGTAGGCATTATCACGCTGACACAGCAGAAGACAGGCACGGAGGTTTCCATCCCCATACTTAATGACAATCTTATCCGCATCTTCGAGAAATACGACTACAATCTGCCGTACATCCACAACAACGACCTGAACGAAATTATCAAGGTTGTTTTGGAAAGGCTCTCCGAATCCGTGCCGAGTTTGAGGCAGGAAATGGCGACAAAAATCACGCTCATAAGCCAAAGGATGGAAGAACAGAACAAGGTAGCGTTCAAACGCAACGAGTATGGCGATATACTCGTGCCGAGATACCGCCTCGCCACCACCCATACGGCACGGAGAACGGGCATTACCCTTATGTACTTGAGCAAGATGCTCGACAGCCACGAGATGATGTCGATAAGTGGGCACAAGACCGAGAGCGTTTTCAACGACTACATCAAGATAAGCGGTATCGAACTGGCCACCAGCATAGCCAAAAAAGTGGCGAAAGCCAAACAGGAAGCAGAGGTCAAATCGGTACTGTTGGAACAGTTCGGGCAAATGTCGGCTGAACAGCTTGCCGGACTTCTCGAACTGGCAAAAACCGGTACTGCCGGATAACCGTTATAACCATTGGAGCTTATGAAAGAAAACATCGAAGATATAAGTGCGGATATTGGACTGCAATACGGGCAACCGAACATGGAGCGTAACATCGCCTATGTCCTTTCACTTGTCGAGGCACATGTCACGAAGGACGGGAGGTTGGATGATGATATTCCTGTTCCGCCCATCGAAGCGGCGGCAAAGACCATCCTGCTGCTGATTGACCGCCCCGAACTGTCTTGGGAAACGATCTGCCGGGAACAGCGTGTGAAACATGTCATGGAATACCTTTTTATTCGGGCACGTAACCACCCCGACGAGGTGCACGGGTTTGTCAATAGGCTACTCAAACAATACGTGCCGGAAATGCCGTCGCAAATGGTACGCATCTACCTAAACGTGTGGAAACATATTGCCGGACAATCCCAGCCGACAAAGTTCACCGATGAAATACTCTACCCGGAACATGCGGAGAAAATTCTCGACACGCTGCATTTTTTGCTTCAGGGCGAGGTTGGGCGTGGTGCTGCACTTGTCATGGTGTGCGCAAGGGACGAGGGATTGGTACGGGACATAGCCCATGCGAAAATCGTTACCGAGTTCCGGCACGTAACAAAAACCGCCTACAACAACTACCTGCACGAGCGTTTCCCTGACAGGGAGAAGAACCGCATCGTCGGAACGCTCCGTACGAAGATTGGCTACACGAAAGAAGAAGACGGGCGCATCGTTTTCCTGTCCGGCAAACCGAGCTACAAAAGCGTGTTCCTGCAACTGTGGCGCATGATGAAATCGCTGGCAGAATAATTTTCCTTTTCCCTATTTTCGGTTGTTATAACCGGACAGGGGGGGATAAGGTGCGGGAGGTCATTTGTCGTTGTAATGCCCCTCTACGGTCAAGACCAACACGGTAACTTTCTCCTCGTATATGTCATAAATCAGGCGGTCGTTTTTTGATATTCTTCTGGAATAGGTTATCGAATCGCCTGATTTAAGTGATTCGGGGTGTCCCGTCCCTGTCCTCGGATGCTCCATCAACTCATTAAGCAGCTTGACGAGCTTCTTGTATTGTACAGGATTGGATTTCTTGTATTTCGATACAGTCTTTATCGCTATTTGGGTAAACTCAATCTTATACAAGCTCATAGCGTTTCCAAGAATTTATTAAGTTCCTCTTTTGTAGTGCAGGCCGTGACATTGCCCTCCCTGTATTGTCTGCGACCCTCTTCGAGCCTCTCTTCAAGCTCCGGGGAAAGGACAAAATCCTCTTCGTAAACGGGGGTCAGCATATAGGAGACCTTTCCCCTGCGCCTGATTACCACCTGCTCCCCATTGTCGGCGAGTGCAAACATGGATGCCTGCTTCTCCCGAAATTCTCTTGACGTAATCTGAATGACTGCCATAACTTTTATAATTTACATTGTGTACCAAAATCGGTACACAAATATAATACCTTTTCCTGAAACCGCCAAACTTTATCGGAAAAATCAGTTTTACAAGTGCGGTTATTCTCTTTTTTCCTCTCATGTATTGTTAATTCCAAGATGCAACATGTTAGACCAATTGATTACCAATAGTTTGAAACTTAAATGGTATAAAAGTCTGATTTTGCCCCTTTTTCTGCGCTGAACTTTTGCAAAGATAATGCGTTTTTTCGGTACAAAGAAAACAAATGAAAAGACTTTGATAAAAAAGGCGATTTTGGGTGTAATTTTGTAAGTCTTTCAATGATATTTACGAAAGATGTTGTAGGGTGCTTCATCTGTTATTATGTTGTGATTATACCGCAGATTATTTCTCCAAGATTGAATACGAAGTGACTTATACCGATTGCTGGCGAAAAGAAAAATCAGTCGGGTAAATCTTCCTTTTCCCTCTGTTTGACTTAACTTTATTGCCCGTGTATATAATAACGGTCATTAAAGTCAAGTTGAGTATCTTTTTCTTTTGGTAGGCAAATAATTATACCATTCGTTGGCTATTTCAAAACATATTACTACTTTTGTATTGTAAATATCAATATAGTGAATATAATGGCGATATATAGTATTTAATTATCAGTATAATGATATATAAATATGAAAGATTTGTTTGAATACTCCACTCCCGAACTGGTACGCATGTTGGGTACTCGTTTTAAGGAATATAGAATGCGGTGCAATCTGACACAAAAAGAAGTGTCGGAACTTTCAGGTGTCGGGCTTACTACCATACACAAGTTTGAAAATGGTACGGCAGGCAATCTTTCATTGTCAACATTTGTTCTCTTGTTGAAGGTGGTAGGTCAGATTAATTCTTTAGACGATATTTTGCCGGAATTGCCCGAATCGCCTTATCTTATGCGTGAAAATGAGAAAAAAGCGCAACGAATCAGACACTCTAAATAAGACATACAGATATGATGAAGTCGTTAAAAATAATGCTTTGGGATGAAGAAATCGGTCGCTTGGCTTGGGATGAACGCCGACATCTTTCTTATTTCACATATAATCCCGATTTTATCAAAAAAAGATTGAATATATCCCCTTTGGTTGCACCTGTTGACGGTACCAGAGGGCTGTTGCCTGTTTGGGGTGAAGATGCCAAGATTTACCAGAAGCTTCCGGCATTTGTCGCAGATTCATTGCCTGATGCCTGGGGTAACCAATTGTTTGATTTATGGCGTCAACAGCAAAAAATATCCAATTCAGAGATAAATCCGTTGGATAAGCTCTCGTTTATAGGCAGACGAGGAATGGGAGCGTTAGAATTTATTCCGGAAACTAACAGGGAGCGCCGAATAGAAAAGATAGATGTCAAGTCGTTGGCGGATTTGGCAGAACGCATCTTTATTGAAAGAGAGAATGCCCGTATTATGCCGGAGGAGTCCATAACCATGCAATCTTTGTTGACTGTAGGTACATCCGCTGGGGGGCGTCAGCCAAAAGCGATTATTGCGATAAACAGAGAAACAGGAGAGATACGAAGCGGTCAGATTGCGGCTTTGGAAGGATATGACTATTATCTTCTCAAATTTGGTAACTCCGAATATTGTTCGGCAGAATTAGAAATGACTTATTATAAGTTGGCAACTATGGCAGGTATCAATATGATGCCGTCAATGTTATATTCAGTGGATGGAAACAATCATTTTTTAACCAGACGGTTTGATCGTAATGGTGGAAAAAAGATTTATACACAGACTTTGGCTGCCATATATCCCGATGCAGAGAGTTATGAGCAATTGACTTCTGTTTGCCGCAAACTCCATCTGCCTGATGCGGATTGTCAGGAAGTATTCCGAAGAATGGTCTTCAATATTCTATCGAATAACACAGATGACCATAACAAGAACTTTTCATTTATTATGAATGAAGATGGTGCCTGGCGTCTTGCTCCTGCATACGATATTACCTACATCATTGACAGGGGCGGTTATTTGCCGAACAAGGAGCATTGCATGTATATTCGAGCCAAACTGTATGACATCACACGCTCGGATGTTATTGAATTTGCCCGTGATAACGGAATTCGTCGCTCCGATGCTATCATCAAAGATGTTGTTTCTTCATTGAAGCAATTCCGTACAATAGCAATCGAGAATAGTGTGTCAGAATCATGGATAGGCAGAGTAGAGTCAACTATTACCAACCACCTGAAAGCATGGGACGAATGGGAATGCGAAGCCGAAGATACTGCAATGGAAATCAACGGACACACCATCAGCAATATGCATGTTGAGCAAACTTATAAAGGGAATTACCATCTGCTGGCAAGCATTGATGGCGTAGAAAGGAAATTTGTGATAAATAAAAAGAATGCAGACTTTGCCTATATAGAACAAATTGGTTTGGCAAATCTTACGACTGAGCATTTGAAAACTCTGGTGGAAAAATGTTTTAATCTGTAAGGTTAAGTTATGCTGACCAAAAGAAAACCCCTTTACAATGAGGATGCTGGGTGATCATTACGATGTTTGCGTTACGATAATTATGTAATGGTAAAAATCAGTATTTTCAGTTATTCGAAAAATTCAAATAACTGAAAATACTCTATCACAACATATCATATAATATGCAAAACCGAGCTATTTTGTTTACTATATGATACATTGAGGTCTTAAAGCATATCAACCAAGACAATATTTGCTACAAGACAAGGAACTTGCTCGGATCAAAACCATTGGCAATATGTTCGTTCTCAAAGACATACCCCATCTGATTGCAAACGACCTTTGTCCAGTTTATTTCAGCATCGATATTGGTGTGAGAATGTCCGTAAATCCATGCGTCAATGCGATTGTCTGCTATAAGCTGGCCTAACTCGGTCGCAAAAGCACTATTCAGCACAGAACCCTTATGATGAGGGGCGACCACCTCCAATGTGGGAAGATGATGCGTTACTACCACGATGTGTTTGGCGGTACTTGCTGCCAGACTTTGTCTGATGAAATCCAAACAGAAACTGTGCATCTTATTGAATTCCTCTGTCTGGAGCAATTTGCCATTATACATTATCTGTCGAAAGTCGTTCATGCCCTTCCAGACAAAATATTCGTCAGATGGAGATATTCGAGACCACAAAGTGCTCATGATAAAGTCGGTATCATCAATCCGCACTACCTGATTCTGGTAATATCCTACATTGTTTTTGAACATCCATTTCCATTGCAATCCCTTGTCCATCACATCACAATACTTGTAATACTCATGGTTGCCGGGCACGATGAGTACCTGGCGATAATTCTCAGATGTCCATTTCCAGAAATTAGCCAAAGGTGCAACCTCGTTTTTCAGATAGAATATATCTCCGGCAAGCACCAGAATATCACCTGTTACAGGTAATTCATTATGTTTTAGCCACCTGCTGTTATCACTGAACTCCAAATGCAGGTCGCTCATATATTGTATTTTCATAATTCTTTTTTTTATTAACATTTTGTGTAAATCATTTCGTAATTCTCAGAATTCGATTCATTGTCAATAATATCCACCAGAAAAGAAAATTTATTGTACCAATATTGGTAGTGCTCAAGTTCTTCTTCCTCGAAGTTTATATCTGCATGACATTCGTCAATCTCACTGCTGATTTTATCGTACAAATCAACAGATGCTTTGGATATACGGACTTCCAGCCTTGCAATATTTTCCTTATTCCTTGCAATTGCCTTTTTGTAATTTTCCATCTCTTCTCGGTAGAAATAAAGAATCTCATCAAGCAGGCCTTTGGTTAGTATACTCGGAGAAGGACTCCATGGAAGCATAGTCAACTCTCGGCTTGGAGTAGTACTAAGATAAAACAATTTACATCCAAAAGACTTGGTGACTTGTTTGTTATATTCATCAATCTCACGATTGACTTTCATTAAATCTTCCTTAGATAACTTTTGACATTCCTCATACGAAGGATGCTCTTTGTACTTCAACAAAGGTATCTCCTTGCATCTTAAATAAATGGTAGTATATTCACTCATTGTTAATCCTCCTTATCATCTATTCTTTAAATTGTTCTACTTGATTTTCAATTATTCTCTTCACTTGTTGAAATGAAACGGGTGTAAAGTTATTGTTATCAACTCCGACATCGTATTGTGTTGGATAGAGGTATTGAAGCCGGGCAGCGTCAATTCCTGTGTTGTTTTTTCTTGTGTGAACGTGTCCGAATAGTTGCCACACATCTTTATATCCACCATCAAAGCATAGAAAGGGATAATGATTCAAATATATCCTCTGTTTACCGATTTCTATGTGCATCTGCATTGCCACATATTCAAATCTGTCAATGTAACCCTGTCGTATGTTTTTCAAATCGTGATTACCCATAATCAGATATATCTTTCCGTTCAGCCTGTCAAGTATTTTAGTCCATTCGGCCGAACCGCCAAGACAGAAATCACCCAAGTGAAACACGATATCATCTTGCCCGACTACGTTATTCCAATTGGAGATTATAGTTTCATTCATCATCTCCACATCCTTGAACGGTCTGTTACAGAAACGAATGATATTCCCATGATAAAAATGGGTGTCAGATGTAAAGAACACCTTGCTGCCATCAAATTTATAGTTTGCTTTCGCACAGCTTTTTTCCGCCTCACCAATTGAAACGAGTTTCATTGGATTCGGCTTTGTCAAAAGGTTCATTTCTTCTCAATTTATGTGCATCACTGCACGTTAATAATCTGGTTACTAACAGCCCATCAGACGGAAATGGCAGAAGAGCATCACAAAGGCGACTGTCACAAATGGGCATAACAAAAAATATAGTGCAAACCGAATGTAGAGTCGAGCTTGCTCGAACTATACTGAGGTGCAGCCTATATTGTAGGTTGAAAACCTAAATAGTTGGAAAGTTTGGTAAGTACTCTCCAACTATTCAATTTCTATTCTCTCAAAGTACAATAATGTACTCGCTATGTTCGCTGGAAAGTATTTACTCTACGAGGTTCAATGCGTGAAACATGAACACTCGACACGGATTCTGTGCGTTTATTGCTCAGAATTGCGGTTGTTGGTAATATGTTCATTCTGTTTCTTTGCATCGTTAATGTTTTTATTGTTTCAAAAGCGGTGCAAAATTAGTAAATAAATCCCATTCTTACACCACTTTACGTTAAATTCTTTTGCCAATATACTATAATATAGGATTTTATTACCTCTATTATACTCTTGAATCAAATAAAAATATGTAACTTTGCATTTGACGCAATCTATAATTGAATACAAAATGGCAAATTTAAACTGTATAAAGGCAGTATTGGCTGAAAAGGGCATTATGAGTAAATGGCTTGCTAAAACTTTGCAGAAAGATCCGGCAACGGTGTCAAAGTGGTGCAACAATCATTCGCAGCCTGATTTATACACATTGGCACGGATTGCAGAAGTGCTTGATGTGGATATTCATAGATTGATTTGTCATACAAAAGAGGAGTAGAGGATATGAAATATACAATTGAAGAAATACTGCAGATGCAGGAAGGTCAGACTTTTGACCGTAAAAGTATTCTAATTGAGCCTTCACATCTTGCCACCATCATAGTAGCTATGGCTAATGCGGATGGTGGAATGATTGCTGTGGGAATATCCGATAAGACTCGCAGAATAGAAGGAGTTGATCAGGACAAGAAACATCTCAATGATATATTGCGTACCCCTTTGGATTTTTGTGCTCCTTCTGTCCCGGTCTCTACGGATTATGTACCTTGCATTGATGCAGAGGGACGTGAGAACCGGGTGTTGTTGATGTTTGTTCCTGCAAGTCCACGACTTCATGCCAATCAAGCGGATGAAGTGTTTTGGCGTGTCGGTGACAAATCTAAAAAACTGACTTTCGATGATCGATTGCAACTTATGTACGACAAGGGAGAACGCTATTATGAGGATTCCACAGCATACGATGCTACGCTTGAAGATATAGACATGGATGCAGTCAAAGCCTATATGAAACGGATTGGCTATGGCAAGTCTGCAATGGAATATCTACAAGAGAACAAAGGTTTTGTGACTTATAAAGGTGATATTCCACAAGTCAGTGCTGCTTGTATATTACTTTTTGGCAAGTATCCTCAGACATTCTTCCCTCGTGCGAGAGTTCGCTTTATCAAGTATTTTGGTACAGAAGAAAAGGTCGGGCGAGAAATGAATGTTATCAAAGATGTTCTTTTTGAAGGACGTATTCTTGAACAGATACAGAAAGCTGTAGAATATCTCGAAACACAGGTCAAGGAACACTCCTATCTTGGAGAAGACGGCATCTTCAAGACAGACCGTGAATATCCAAAGTTTGTAATACAAGAAATGGTGGTAAACTCTGTTTGTCATCGTGACTATAGTATAAAAGGCACGGAGATTCAGATAAAGATGTTTGACGACCGTCTTGTGTTCGAAACACCAGGCAAGTTGCCGGGCATTGTCCGCACTGATAACATACGCCATACCCATTTCTCTCGTAATCCGAAAATTGCGGAATTCCTCAAAGCATACGACTATGTAAAAGAGTTTGGTGAAGGTGTTGACCGTATGTGCCGTGAATTGTCCGCACTGGGTGTCAGAGAACCACAATACAACTTGGTTGCCTTTATCATGAAAGCAACCGTCTGTGCTAATGTTTTGGATGAAGGGCAAGAAACTACCCAGAAGAACTACCCGGAAACTACTCAGACCGACCTGAAACTTCAAGAAATCGCTCAAAAGGGGCAAGAAAGGGGCAAGAAAAGGGCAAGAAAAGGGCAAGAAAAAATTCTTGAAATTATTAGACAAGATCCCCATGTTAGTGTATCCTCCATTGCTGAGCAATGTGAAATGTCTGTAAAGTCTGTGAGAAATCTGATAGATGGATTGAGAGCGGATAATATTTTAGCGCGTATCGGTCCAGATAAAGGGGGATATTGGGAAATCCTTATATCAACTTCTAAGGAAACAAAATAATACGAATCATGGCAAAGAAATCGATAAATAAAGAACTTACAGGTGCACAGGACTTATACAATTTCTTGTTTGAGGCCTGTAATATAATACGCGGTCCTGTAAGCCAAGATAATTTTAAGGATTATATCACGCCTTTGCTTTATTACAAACGGATATCTGATGTTTACGATGAAGAAACAGAAGAAGCTTTAATATCAAGTGGTGGTGATAAGGAATATGCATCTCTGCCAGAGCAACATCGTTTTGTTATTCCTGATGGTTGCCATTGGCAAGAAGTCCGAGAACGTACAGAAAATCTTGGAGCAGCCATAGTTGGTGCTATGAGACAGATAGAGATAGCAAACCCAGATACATTGTATGGGGTGCTATCTATGTTTTCATCTCAGAAATGGACTAATAAGGCTATTCTCAATGACAGTAAGATTCGTGATCTGATAGAACATCTATCAAAACGAAAACTTGGTAATAAGGATTATCCTGCAGATTTAATGGGTGATGCCTACGAGATACTATTAAAGAAGTTTGCTGATGACAGTAAGGCCCAGGCCGGAGAATTTTATACTCCTCGTTCTGTTGTGAAATTATTAGTACATATTCTCGATCCGCAACCGGGTGAAACTGTATATGATCCGGCTTGTGGTAGTGGAGGAATGCTTATCGAAGCTATACGATATATGCACGATGATTCTCTTTGCTGTGGAAGTATATTCGGACAAGAGAAGAATGTCGTGAATGCGGCCATTGCTAAAATGAATCTATTCCTGCATGGTGCATCTGATTTTAATGTAATGCAAGGTGATACATTAAGAGACCCAAAAATTCTTCAAGGTGGTAATATCGCCAAATTCGATTGTGTTATAGCAAACCCACCATTTTCTCTTGAAAATTGGGGAGCAACGGAATGGAGTTCAGATAAATATAAGAGAAATATTTATGGAACTCCGAGTGATAGTTGTGGAGACTATGCGTGGATTCAGCATATGATATGTTCTATGTCTTCTGGCAAGGGACGTATGGCAGTTGTAATGCCACAAGGTATTCTGTTTCGTGGAAATCAAGAAGCAGAAATACGGAAACAATTAGTGGAAAGTGATTTGATAGAAGCCGTTGTTACGTTAGGAGATAAATTGTTTTATGGAACTGGACTTTCACCGTGCTTTTTGATAATACGAAGAATGAAACCGGCTCATCATTCCGGACGGATTTTGATGATAGACGGCTCCAAAATTTTAACTCAAAAGAGAGCGCAGAATATTTTAGCAGAGAATGATATAGACAGGTTATATTCACTTTATCAAAATTACTCCGATGAAGAGGACTATTCTCGAATCGTTACGTTGCAGGAGATAAGAGATAAAGAGTATAATCTTTCGCCCAATCGCTATGTGGTTTACCACAAGGAGGAAATTCGTCCTTATGCGGAAGTGTTGGCAGAGTTCAAACAAGCATACGAAGATGTGAAGCGATTGGAGAAAGAATTTTCATTACTCATTAACGCATAATCAATATGGCAGAAAAAGTAAAACAATATCGTCATCCGGACGACCCTATTACGCTTGATGAACTTAAAGGTTTTCTTTGGGCAGCTGCCACTCATTTGCGTGGTCAGATTGATGCGGCAGGATATAAAGAGTATATTTTCCCTTTGCTTTTCTTCAAACGCATTTCCGATGTTTATGATGAACAGTTTGAAGGATTCGTGTGTGAAGGAGGAGTTGAGTATGCAGGTATGCAAGTAGAAGATCTTCCCATTCGCATTCCTGATGGTGCGCACTGGAGAGATGTTCGTGAGGTAACGGAAAATGTTGGTAATAAATTAGTCGAAGCATTTATTGCCATAGAACAAGCCAATCCTGCCAAGGAAATGGATGGTAGAAAAATCGGAGGATTAGAAGGTATTTTCGGACCTAAGGACGGCTGGACCAATAAGGCTAAGATGCCCGATAGTATCATTACTTCGTTGATTGAGGATTTTTCTAAATATACGTTGAGCCTGAAGGCTTGTCCTGCCGACGAAATGGGACAGGCATACGAATACCTTGTTGGAAAGTTTGCCGATGATGCCGGGAATACAGCTCAGGAGTTCTATACGAATAGAACGGTCGTTCAACTTATGGCTGAAATACTGCAGCCCCAACCGAATGAAAGTATTTATGACCCGACTTGCGGTTCCGGGGGGATGTTGGTCAAATGCTTAGACTATCTGCGTAACAAAGGTGAAGAGTGGCAGAGTGTGCAGGTGTTCGGACAGGAGGTGAACGGTTTGACCTCCTCTATTGCGCGAATGAATCTTTATTTGAATGGAGTTGAAGATTTTTCGATAGCCTGTGCTGATACGTTGGAGAATCCAGCGTTTTTAGATGGAAGCCATCTTCGAAAGTTCGATATTGTTCTGGCAAATCCTCCTTATTCAATCAAAGAATGGAATCGTGAAAAATTCATGAATGATAAGTGGGGACGTAACTTCCTCGGCACACCACCACAATCAAAAGCAGACTATGCTTTTTTACAGCATATTCTTGCTTCAATGGATTCCAAAGCAGGTAGAGCTGCTGTTCTTTTTCCACATGGTGTTCTCTTTAGACGTGAAGAGGAGGAATTACGAAAGAAACTTGTTGAATTAGACAAAATTGAATGTGTCATTGCTTTAGGGCATTATCTATTTTATAATTCCGCGATGATTTCATGCGTAATTATATTTAATGAGAACAAACCGTATGACCGGAAAGGTAAAGTTTTATTTATTGAGGCAGAAAGCGAAGTAACAAGAAAGAATGCACAAAGTTATTTGGAGGACAAACATATTAACAGAATGCTCAATGCTTATAATAGCTTCTCTGATGAAACTGGCTATTGTAAAGTAGTGACAAATGAAGATATTTTGTCCAATGGTGGAAAACTTTCTGTATCTCTCTTTGTAGAGGGAAAATCAGAGGAATTCTTAAACTATGACGAGGCCGTGGAAAATTGGAAATCAAGTCACAGCCAATTGTCAAAAGAATATTCTTCCTTAACAAATCTATTATTCCATGAAAATAATTAATTTAAGTTCAATAGCCAATCCAATATCTATTTCTGTCCAAAATCCGAGTCAGTCTGATTATGACAGATTCATAGGATTGGAACACTACGATAGTGGAGAACCTGTTATTACTCGTTTTCAGGGGACGGAATTATTGACTACTTCGGCTAAGGCATTCAAAGCAAATGATATTTTAATAGCACGAAGAAACGTATATCTTAAACGTGCTGGCATTGTATTCTTTGATGGCATAACTTCAGGAGATTCTATTATTCTTCGTTTAAAAGAAGACACACAAAAAACGATAGGATATTCGCGTGAAGATTTAATTAGGTATATTCCTTTTATTCTCAATTCTGAGCATTTTTGGATATATGCTAATAAACATGCTGATGGGATGAACTCAAAACGCATTTCTAAAGATACACTTCTTGAATATGAGTTTGAATTACCATCAATTGATGAAATGCGAGACATATCGGATAAGCTTTGGGCTGCTTATCGGTTAAAAGAGGCTTATAAAAAGTTGCTTGTTACCACTGATGAAATGGTGAAATCGCAATTTATCGAGATGTTTGGTAATCCTGTTACGAATACAAAAGGTTGGAAGACTGCTAAGATTAAAGATGTCGCCCCGGAAATGCCTTCTAAAGAGCAACTATCTGGCAAAATCTGGCTATTGAATCTTGATATGATAGAATCAAATACTGGTAGGATAATAGAGAAGGTTTATGAAGATGTTGAGAATGCTTTATCTGTTCAATCCTTTGATGAAGGGAATGTACTATTCTCAAAATTAAGGCCTTATTTAAACAAGGTTGTGATACCAGATGAGCCTGGAATGGCAACGACAGAACTGGTTCCATTACGTCCAGAGCCTAGTAAATTGCATAAAGTATTTTTGAGTCATTTGTTGCGGGGTAATCAGTTCGTTAATTATGCAAATGATATAGCTGGAGGTACTAAAATGCCACGAATGCCGCTCACTGAGTTAAGAAACTTTGATTGTATCTTACCGCCAATGGACAAACAACTTGAATTCGTTTTCATAGCAGAACAGGCCGATAAATCAAAATTTGAACTGAAGCAGTGTATTGAAAATATTGATAAAGTCATAAAGAGCTTAATAAACGGATAGTAAGATAGATACGTTGATAGCTGTGGCTTAATTGGATAACTAATTTATTAATAATATGATAGAGAATCTGATTAATGACATAGAGCAGGCTATGCTGGGAGTTTTAAACAACGAGCAAATGAGTCAATTACGAAAGGTGTTAGATTATGCCTTTCGTGATATCAACGTGTCGTCTAAGAACAATGAAGAGTGCAGTGGTAATAGTGAATTGATAGATAGTTTTTTGTCGGCCAAAAGAGTTGAAGGATGTTCGGATAAGTCGATGCACTATTATCGAAGTACGTTAAATAATGCAATCAGGAAAATAGGAAAAAATATTCGTCATATTACGACGGATGATTTGCGTAGTTATCTAAATGACTACCAACTAACAAGTGGGGCAACAAAGGTTACGGTAGACAATATACGTCGCATCTTGTCGAGCTTCTTCTCATGGCTTGAGGATGAAGATTATATTGTGAAGAGTCCGGTACGTCGGATTCATAAAGTAAAAGTCGGAAAAACAGTCAAAGAAACATACTCCGATGAAGCGTTGGAACAAATGCGTGACCATTGCGAAGGTATTCGTGATTTAGCCTTGATTGATTTGTTGGCCTCTACCGGTATGCGTGTCGGGGAGTTGGTCAAACTCAATCGGAATGATATAGATTTTGAAAATAGGGAATGCATCGTTACAGGTAAAGGAGATAAGCAACGTCGAGTTTATTTCGATGCTCGTACAAAGATACATTTACAACGTTATTTAGCGGAGCGGATAGATGATAATCCTGCTCTGTTTGTCTCGTTATTAGCACCTTATGACCGTCTGCAGATAAGTGGTGTGGAAATTCGGTTACGTCGATTGGGGCGTGAATTGAATATTCCTAAGGTACATCCTCATAAATTCCGCCGCACGTTGGCAACAATGGCGATAGATAAAGGTATGCCTATAGAGCAGGTCCAGCATCTCTTAGGGCATCAAAGTCTTGATACAACATTGCAATATGCTATGGTGAATCAGACAAATGTAAAAATGTCTCACCGTAAATTTATTGGTTAGTATGTCGCAATTTATCGAGATGTTTGGTGATCCGATGACGAACACAAAAGCTTGGGTTGAGTTTGGCTATATAGGTAACTATACTCAGATTGTTCTTGGAACTACACCAAATTCCAAGAATTCATCTTATTGGAATGGTGAGATAAAATGGATTACTCCTGCAGAAATGACAGAAGAATCATACTATATATATGATACCGAACGTCATTTGACAGAAGAGGGCTTAAAGGCGGCTAATCTTACATTATTGCCTTGTAGGTCAGTATTATTCTCTACAAGAGCTCCTATAGGTAAGGTTGGTTTAGCAGGTTCACCTATGTGTTGTAATCAAGGTTTTAAGAACTTTGTTTGTGGTGATCAACTTAATCCTGTATACCTGTACTATTCGCTCATTTTCAAGAGAGAGTATTTGGTTTCATTGGGAACTGGCACTACCTTTAAAGAACTTTCTAAGAAAGCTGTTGAGAACTTAAAGATTGCAGTACCTCCTTTAATACTTCAGAATAAGTTTGAAGAGATTTACCAACAAGCCGATAAATCAAAATTTGGCGACTTCAAATCGCAATTTATCGAGATGTTTGGTAATCCTGTTACGAATACAAAAGGTTGGAAGACTGCTAAGATTAAAGATGT
>ENA-UEPL01000740-UEPL01000740.1-human-gut-metagenome-genome-assembly--contig:-NODE-740-length-28665-cov-6.056352_pt1 | contig 28665 bp, 26 predicted proteins | sample MGYA00242896_ERZ507908 | MGnify/ENA primary metagenome ERZ507908 (study PRJEB26167, sample SAMN06115518) | human gut metagenome | host: Homo sapiens | place: China:Chongqing | collected 2015-08-20...
GAAGCGTTGGAGATGATGACATCTTTGTTCTTCGTGCCGCTGAACTGGCTGTCAAAGTCTTTGAGGTACTTGAGCGCACCCTTGTAGGTCATAGCCTTATCGCAGGTCTTGATGATCTTCTTGTAATCCGCTTTTTTGGTTACGGTGATGATGTCGAAACCACGTGCGTACGGATGCTGTGAGAACGCTTCGGAGTACAAGCCTTTCCATACGGTCACATAGGAGCCGCCGCTGAGGTTCGCGTTCGATACTTCACGCCCTTGTAGGTGAATGCTTTCTTGGAAAGCTGCGCTTTGATATCGTTTCTTGCCAGCCATTTGAGCATTTCTGCCGCGTCCTGAATATTTCTCTGATGCTTCTTATCCAACGGAATGATGTAGGCTTCCGGATAGAAGTTCTTGTTTTCACCCTTGCCGTTATAAATCGGTCTCATCAGATCAGCCTGCGCATTCGGTACATCATATTGATTTACATAATATTATATTTTGCCCTATGAATTTTTCGGAAAATTTTCAAAAAAACGAAAAACAGCGGAACTATTTTCATTTTCCCTCGTCCAATAAAAAACCAATATTCGATATTTGAAAGGAGTGTATGTATTATGAAGAAATGGGCAAGAGGATTGGTCGTATGTGCGGCGGCGGCAGTATTATCCATCGGGGCGGCATGCATGGCGTATGCGGCTGAAGGCGAAATCAACGTAAACGGTACGGGTGTGGTGCAGGCAGACCCCGATACAGCGGATATCTCCCTTGAAATCAGCACGGACGGCAAAGCAGCACAGGCGGCACAGAAGGAAAACAACCGCATTACCGCGGCAGTGACAAAAGCCATGACCGACCTGAATGTAAAAAAGGACGATATCGTAACGGCGTATACCTCCGTATACCCCACCTATCGTTACAATGACGAAACAGGCAAGCGCACCATCACAGGCTACCATGCAGAAACCCATTTGCAGGTGAAAACAAAGGACATCAACAACACAGGCAAATATATTGATGCGGCATTGCAGGCAGGCGCAACCGGCACAAACGGCGTTTCCTTCTCCATCGCAGACCAGAGCAAATATTACGGGCAGGCATTGCAGGCAGCTGTGAAAAATGCAGAAAAATCCGCAGCCGCAATCGCACAGGCATATGGCAAGCCTTTGGGTGCCGTGAAAAATGTCAGCGAGATTTCCAGAAATTACTATTATATGAATACCGATTTCAATGCAAAGAGCAGCATGATGGCAACAGAGGATGCCGTGGCAGACGGCGGTCTCGGCACAACCATCAGCTACGGCAAAATTGAAATTACCGCAAATATCTCCGTTACTTATGGGTTTTAATGGATTTCGGACAGATTGAAATTGAATTTTGGACGACAGAAAGCCCTCTCGGTTCTCACCGAGAGGGCTTTTTTATGCGCCGATGCTGATTTCCGCTCCATCGGCACCCTTCCCCTTTTCCGTCCACAAAGCTACCCATAAAAACAAACGGCTGCCAAAATTATACCCGAACAGGAACCTCTTTGTTCCGAAAGGAAACCACTTCTATTTCTTACTTTCCACGATTCTACAGGCTTCTTTTCTATAAAGCTCCATTTTCTCTTGCATTTTTGGCGAAGCACTTTGTATAATGCTAGTATACATCGTACACCGATGTACGATACAAGTCCTTTTCTGCATTTTTGGGGGTACCTTTTATGAAAAAAGAGAAAAATTTATTTTCGATTGGCGAAATTGCAAAAGCACTCGGTGTGACACGCCGCATCATTCTCAACTATGAGCAGCGCGGACTGATTCAGCCGGATATCAAGGAAGGCACTACCGGCAACCGCTACTATACCATCGACAGCTTCACGAAGCTGCGCAGCATCCGCATCTTTCAGAATCTGGGGCTTTCTCTGGATGAAATCCGCGCATATTTCAACGATTCCTCCGATATTCTGCCGCTGATTCGCCGTCTGGAAAAGCTGCGCGATGAGCTGAATCTGAACATCGAGAAGCTATATGAACGGGTACAGACAGGCGAAGCACAGATTAAGACCATCCGGCTGGAGCGACAGCGCATCTACCGCCGCAGCTATCACAGCGAAACGATTGCAGAGCGAACGGTGGCACTGCGGAATACCGCCTTAGAAGCCATGCATGCCTACGGAACAGATACCACGCGGCGGATGTACTTCACAGAATACCCTGTCACCGCAAAGGCAGAGGTTTCCTTCTGCGTGGCGATTCCGCCCGAAAGCGAGGGGGAATTTGTCGAATGGACAGAGTCTATGCCTGCGCTCTGCATTTATCACCACGGGGCGTATGAGGAGATGTATGACGTGGTGCAAAAGCTTTTGGAATATGCCAAGGAAAACGGCTTAGAGCCGCGCGGTATGGTGCGGAACACCTATCTGGAGGGGCCGCCGCAGCATAAGGACCCACACAAGTTTATCACACAGGTGGCACTGCCGTTGAAATAAGTTGAAAACAGGTTTTCAACTTGTTTGAACAGAAGAATAAACTGATGCGTTCCGGCGGTAAACCTTGAAACGCACAGTTTTCCTCGAGTGGGCAAAGCCCCCTCTGCGGATTCCATTTGGGCAACCTTCGGTTTCCCAAACCCTTCCGCGGTATAAAAATGATTTTACAGTCTGTATTTCTTTAATTTTTTCAGGATTTCCACATCCGCAGGGCAGAAGGGGTAAGCATCAATCTCCTTTGTGGTGATCCAGCGGATATCGTGATGCTCCAGCTTCTGCGGCTCGCCCTCTGCGATTTTCGCATGAAAGAGCGTCAGATGGACGGTCAAATCGGGGTATTCATGCACAACCTCCATGAAAACCGCGCCGACTGCGACCGTAATGCCGAGCTCCTCCCGACATTCGCGGATGAGCGCCGCTTCCTTTGTCTCTCCCTGCTCCACCTTGCCGCCGACAAATTCCCACAAAAGCCCTCTTGCTTTATTTGCAGGACGCTGACAGGCAAGAAATTTATTTCCGTTCCAAATGAGTGCCGCTACCACTTCTGTCATGCCGTTCTCTCCTTCCGTTTTTCCTTTCATTATAAAAGCCGCAAGGGGGAATTGCAAGGCTCGCCTTTCGTTCTGTTTTCCGCCCCTTTCTCATAGAATAGCAAGAGGAAAGGAGGCAGCTATCGTGCAAAAAAAGAACAAAGGAGCCTTAAATCTGGCAGGTCTGGTGCTTTTTCTGCTGGCACTGCCCTTCTTCTTCGGCATGGGGGGCGGCGCATTTGCCATGGCGGAGGTTCTGCCGGGACAAGCTGCGGCTTCCTTCCTCCCTTACACAGAAAAGACAGAATCGCTTTCCGCAAAGGTTTTCGGTACGAAGGATGTGGAATTTTCCCAAACACCTGCCGTCACCAAGGGCGGACGCACGCTTTCTGTTTCCGCAGAGGAGATGGCAAGGCTCAGGGATTTTTCCTACCTCAGAAGCAGCTATTACATCATTGACAGCCGTACCGCCCTGCTTCCCTCGGACATTGACGCAGAAGAAGCATTGGGGCTTGATTTTAGCATAAAAAAGACCACGAAGGAGCCAAAAATATTGATTTTTCACACCCATGCCCACGAAGGCTTTGCCGACAGCGACATGAGCAAGGGACTTTCCGAGGGCATCTGGGGCGCAGGAGAGGAGCTGAAGCGGATTCTGGAGGAGGAATATGGCATCGGGGTACTGCATGATGACGGGCAATATGACATGGTGAATGGCAAGGGGCAAATCACAGGGGCATACGAGCGAATGGAGCCGCCGATTCGTAAAATTCTGGCGGAGCATCCCTCCATTGAGGTCTGCATCGACCTGCATCGGGACGGCGTGGGGGGCAGCACACGGCTTGTGACGAACATAAACGGCAAGCCCTGCGCGCAGGTGATGTTTTTCAATGGGCTTTGCCGCCTGAATAAAAACGGCACAACGCAGGCAATCAGCGGCTTGGAGAACCCGTATTTAAAGGAAAATCTTGCCTTCAGCCTACAGATGAAAACAACGGCGGATGCGCTTTACCCCGGCTTCAGCCGCAAAATTTATCTCAATGCGTATCGGTTCAGCCTGCACATGCTGCCGCGTTCTACGCTGATTGAGGTCGGCGCGCAGACAAATACGAAGGCGGAAATATGGAATGCTATGGAACCGTTGGCAAAAACGCTTGTAAGCGTGCTGACGGAGCAATAGGCGAAAGCGGATTTCAGCTTGAAAAACAGTTTTTGCTAAAATAAAACGAACCGATTCTGCCATATTAAAATTATGACAAAAAGATTTCTGATATTCGGCTGCTTAGGCTGGTGCATCGAAATCCTCTGGACGGGATTCCATTCCCTGCTTCTGGGAGATGGCGCACTCACAGCGAAAACATATTTATGGATGTTTCCCATTTACGGTGCGGCGGCGTTTGCTTCGCCCCTGTTTCTGGCGGTACGGAAAAGCTGTCCGCTTTGGCAGAGGCTTGGGCTATACAGCGTGACCATCTTTCTGGTGGAATTTGCCGCAGGAGGGCTGATTCGTCTGGCAACAGGCGTTTGCCCCTGGGATTATGGGAACAATCCCCTTTCCGTTCTGGGGTTAATCCGTCTGGATTACGCGCCGCTTTGGGCAGCCTTGGGGTGTTTTTTCGAGGAGGTCAGCTTGCTTCTGGCAAAGAAAGGAGAATTGGCGTAGGGCATTGCAGTTCCGATTGATTTCTGCTAGAATAATGCAGGTTACAGAGCAAAAAACAAGGAGAAATTGATATGGATACATTGAAGCAAAGCATCATCCTCTTCGATCTGGACGGCACATTGACCGATTCTGAGGAAGGCATCATCCGTTCCACGCAGTATATGCAGGAAAAAATGGGACAGCGCATCTGGTCTGCGGAGGAGCTGCATTTTATCGTAGGGCCGCCGCTGATGCAGTCCTTTACGAAGGAATTCGGCATGGCGCAGGAAATGGCGGAAAAAGCCGTTGCCATCTTCCGCGAACGCTATGCAACGATTGGGCTGTTTGAAAACAGCGTGTTCCCCGGCGTGGTAGAGCTGTTGCAGGCACTGCGAAAAAAGGGGAAACGCCTTGCCGTTGCAACCTCGAAAAAGGAGGACTTGGCAGTGCGGATTCTGGAGCATTTTGAAATTGCGGATTATTTTGAGGTCATCGGCGGTGACAGGAGAGAGGTCGGCAGGGACAATAAGGCGAAGGTCATTGATTATGTGCTGGAGACCATGCAGGCGAAGAAAGACGATGTCATCATGATTGGCGACAGAAAATTCGATATCGAGGGCGCACATGCCATCGGGATTCCCTGCATTGCTGTGGAGTACGGCTATGGGGACAGGGATGAGTTTAAGGCGCATGGCGCGGATTATATTGCAAAAACCACGGAGGATGTGGAAAAACTGTTTTAAGAGAATTTACAAAAAAGGAGTCTTTCGACTCCTTTTCTTTATCTCTTTTTATACACATCGAAGGAAAACCTTACTCCCTTCTCCTCCTGCATTTCGCCCTTTTCCTCCAGCTCCCAATCGGGGTTTTCATCCAGATTCGGGAAGGCAGTATCCGCGGGATAGGTCTGATAAATCTTCGTGACATAGGCACGTTCGCACTGCGGCAAAAGCTGTGCATAAACCGTGCCGCCGCCGGCAACAAAAACCTGCTTCCCGGCGTAATTTTCCAGAACGGCAGGCAGCTCTGCCAAATCATGGCACAGCACAACGCCCTCCGCCTGATAGTCCTTATTTTTCGTCAGCACGATATTCACCCGATTCGGCAGGGGCTTTTTATTCGGAAAGGATTCCAGCGTTTTCCGCTCCATCACAAGCACATTTCCCGTCGTTTTCTCACGAAAATATTTCATATCTGCGGAAATGCGCTGCAAAAGGTCTCCGTCCTTGCCAATACCCCAGTCTGCATCAACGGCAACAATTATATCCATGTTTTTCCTCCTTATCGGCAATCAAATCGCAACAGGCACACGCCCCATGGATTTGCCGTACTCGTAATCCTCCACAATGAAATCGTCCACGGTGAAATCATAGAAATTCTTTACCTCCGGATTTAGGCGAACCTTGGGTGCAGGCAATGGCTCACGGTCAAGCATAGTCTTTACCATATCAATATGTCTGTCATAAATGTGCATATCGCTGATGACATGCACCAGCTCGCCTGCCTCCAGACCGCTCACCTGCGCGAACATCATCAGCAGTGCGGAATACTGTACCACGTTCCAGTTATTTGCGGTCAGCGTATCCTGCGAGCGCTGATTGAGAATCCCATTCAGACGATTGCCCGTTACATTAAAGGTCATGCTATAGGCGCAGGGCTCCAGACCCATTTCCGTCAAATCGGCAAAATTATAGATATTCGTCATGATACGTCTGGAGGCAGGTGTATTTTTCAGCTGCCACAGCACGTTATCCACCTGATCCATTTCACCATGAGGGAATTTATACTTCACGCCAAGCTGATAGCCATACGCCTTGCCGATGGAGCCGCTTTCATCCGCCCAGGAATCCCAGATATGGCTGTTCAAATCGTTTACATTATTGGATTTTTTCTGCCAGATCCAGAGAATTTCATCAATCGCCGCCTTCCAGTTGGTATAACGCAGCGTCATCAGCGGAAATTCCTCCTGCAAATTATAGCGATTCACCACGCCAAAGGTCTTAATCGTGTGGGCAGGGGTGCCGTCCTCCCAGACAGCGCGCACCTTTTCATTTTCCGTTGAAAAGCCATGCTCCAGAATCTGTCTGCAGTTTGCCTTAAAAATTTCATCTACCTTAGCCAAAAGCAATTCCTCCTTTTTTCCTTTTCATCTCTGTCGTTTACAAAAAACCGACTAAATTCCCCTTTTATTATACTGAAAAAAAATGAACTTTACCAGTCCCAAGATATCCGTTTCTTGCGCCGAAGGACATCTTATGGTAATATTTTTAGGAACACAAAAGCATCCCTTCTTCCGGTTTGGGCAAAGAAGGCCCTTCGGTTCCTTTCAAAAACGACATTTTCCGGTTTGATGCTTTCCGGAATCCATTTATGGGAGGTTGTAAGAATGAAAAAAATGACTGCGCTTCTGCTTGCCTCTGTGATGACAGTTTCTCTGGCGGCATGCGGCGGCAATGACGATGACGATGCGGCTTCTTCCGGCCCCGGCACGCAGATTACGGCGGCAGAGAAGGATGAAACCGAAGCCACGCACACCATCAAAATCGGCGTATTTGAGCCAACCACGGGCGAAAACAGCAACGGCGGCAAGCAGGAGGTTCTGGGCATCCGCTATGCCAATGCAATCGTGCCAACCGTGGAGCTAAACGGTACGGTATACAACATTGAGCTGGTGGAGGCAGACAATCAATCCGACAAGGTAGCGGCTGTTGCTGCGGCAGAAAGCCTGATTGTGGAAGGCGTTGCAGGGGTAATCGGCTCCTACGGCTCAGGTGTTTCCAATGCCGCAGGACAGACCTTTGCGGACGCAAACGTGCCTGCCATCGGCGCATCCTGCACAAATCCGCAGGTAACCGCAGGCAATAAATATTATTTCCGCACAACATTCATGGACCCCTTTCAGGGCAGAGTAATCGCATCCTATGCGGCAGAGCAGGGATATCGGACTGCGGCTGTTATCAGCCAGAACGGGGATGATTATTCCACAGGGATTGCGGCTTATTTCCGACAGGCATTTACAGATGAAAAAATCGGCGGCAAGGTGGTTGCAGACGAGGCCTACCACGCAGGCGAAACCGAGTTTGACGAAATTTTGCAGAAAATTCAGAAAACCAATCCCGACTGCATCTTCCTGCCCTGCTCCACGGCTATGGCGGAGGTTCTGCTGCCCCAGATTCGCGAAAGCGGCATTACTGCACCCGTTCTTGCGGCAGATACCTGGGAAAACCTTTCCATGGTAAAGGCAATCGGCGAGGCGGCAGAGGGCGTTGTATTCTCCTCCCCCTTCGAAGTAAGCGCGACCACGCAGGCGAAAACCTTCGTCCGCGGCTTTCAGTCCTACCTGCGGCAGAACGCGGAGCGCATTGCGCTGAACGGCGGCACAGACGAGGTTGCGGCGGTTTCCGCGCTGGGCTATGATGCCTATATGACGATGGTGACAGCACTGGAAAGTCTGGACGGGACGAAGGATGTGCTGACAAGCGTGGATCTGCGAAACGCACTGTATGAGGTGGATTATGAGGGCGTAACGGGGGATATCAGCTTCGACGATAACGGCGATGCCATCCGCGATACGGCTTATCTGAAACAGATTCAGAACGGAAAATTCGTGTTCCTGAAAAAACAGGTGGATGAAACAGAGTAATAGAAAAGGAGTTCGCAATTTCTGCGAACTCCCTTTTCTTTTTTATACCTTTTCAAGCATTTCCTTCAGCGTTTTCTTTTCCTGAATTGCGGTTGTTACCTCTGCCATGCGGGAGGTATCTCCCAAGAGGATTGCACCGCAAAGAATTCCGTGGTGGAAATAGGCTCTTCTCAGAACCTGATTCTGTTCATCCTTGATTTCAACGGTTTTATAGGGGATTTCCGCCCTTGTGCCGATATCTCCGATGGCATAAAGGGAAGTACCCATGCCGTGGAAGCTGAGTGCGTTTATCTCAGGCTGATAGGAAAGGGCTTCTCCTGCCGCATTCGCCCCTGCAATGCGCCCCATTTCCTGCGCTACAGGCCAGAGGGCAATATTTGCGCCTGCGTACTGCGCACAGTCCCCTGCGGCATAAATGCCTGCCACGTTGGTTTCCATATTTTCATTTACGATAACGGCTCTGTCTGCTGCCAATCCTGCCGCCTGCGCCACTGCGATATTTGCTCTCACACCGGTGGAGAAAATCACCAGATCCGCCGCTACGGTTTCTCCGCCTGCCAGCTTCACGCCTGTCACACGCTCCGTGCCGCTGATTTCCGCAATCTGTACACCTGTCAGAATGGAAATACCCTTACATTCCGCAATGCCTGTCAACATTCTGACTGTAGGCGCGTCAATCTTGCCTGCCATCAGCACAGGTGCGCTTTCCAGAACCGTAACATCCAGACCAAAGCGACGCAGCTCCCAAGCCGCCTCCAGCCCAAGCACGCCGCCGCCGATGACAACGGCATTTTTTGCGTCCTGCACCAACGCATTGACTCTTTCCACATCTGCAATGGAACGCACAACGGCTACCTGCGGCAAATCATTGCCCTTGATGGGCGGCACAAAGCTATGCGCGCCGAGTGCATAGATGCACTTATCGAAGGGATAAACCGTGCCGTCTGTGAGGACAACCTCTTTTTTCTCCGCATCCAGAGCTGCAACCCTGCTTTCCAGCTGCAGGTTAATGCGATTTTCCTGATACCATTTTGCAGAAACGCTTGCAATCGCGCCGCCGCTGACTGCGCCGAACAGGTTCTTGGTCAGCATGGGGCGATCATAGGGCAGCTCCTTTTCCTCGGAAAGCATGGTAATTTCTGCGGTTCGGTTGCGCAGGCGAATCGCCTTTGCCGCCTGCAGCGCTGCTGTACCGCCGCCCAGAATCACAAAGCGTTCCTCTGTATCCCTGCAGAAATCTGTATCCTGCGATGCCACAGGCACGAAATTTTCAGCCCCAACGCCGCAGACAGGACAGGTTTCGATAGAGGAATCGAAAATTTCACCGCAGACCAGACATTTCACGAGCGTCCCTCTTGCAGAAGGCTTTTTCTTTTCCTCGCCCTTTAACAGCTTCAGACCGAACTGATAGCCGAAGGAAACCGCTTCTGCCAATTCCCGCTCAGAGGGCTTGAAGCGCACGCGGAACCCATCTACCACACGCAGATGAATCTGCTTCAGACGTGCAATGATATGCGGCACGCCTTCGCCGCTCCAGCCATAGCTGCCGAAGGCAGATGCCAGCTTGCCGCCATGAATCGGCGGATACATGCCTGTTGTCAAATCCCAGATGGGCTTTAATGCCTCCTGCAGAATGGTCGGCGTACCGAAAAGGATACCATCCGCTGCGCCAATTTCTGCCGCAACCTCTGCCGCGTCTGCCGTAACTAAATCGTAGCGTTTGACCGCAATATCGCCCGCCTCAAGGATACCCTCGGTAATCTTTTCCGCCAGCTGCTCTGTATAGCCATACGCACTGACATAGGGGATGACAACGGTTGTTTTCTCATTCGTGGGGATTTTGCACCATTCGGCATAGATTGCCAGAAGCTCCGGAATATGGCTATCCAGAACAGGACCATGCCCGGGACAAATCATGTCGATATCCAGGGAATGCACCAGCTCCAGCGCATTTGTCATATAGGGCTGCTTGAAGGGGCCGAGGATGTTGTCAAAATAATATTTTGTTGCTCTGAGGTAGCCCTCCGTATCGGTTACGGTGCTTCTGAGAATCCCCTCATGGGCATAATGAGAGCCAAAGGAATCACAGGTAACAAGGGTTTTATCCTCCTTGATATAGGTATACATGGTATCGGGCCAATGCAGATTCGGCAGAAGGAAGAACTGCAGGGTTTTATTGCCGATTTTCAGCTCATCTCCGTTTTTGACGGGGATGCTGTAGAAATCATCATTCACGATATTTTTCAGGAAGCTGATTGCCGTAGGGGTCGCGATGATTTTCGCCTGAGGGTTTTCTGCAATGATATGGGCGATGGAACCGGCATGATCCGGCTCGGTATGGTCTACAACAATATAATCAATCTGCGCGATATCCAGCTGCTCGGACAATGCCGCTCTGTACTCTCCGAAGAATTTTTCCTTCGCGGTTTCAAAAAGAATCGTTTCATCCCCCGCCTTGAGAATGTAGGAATTATAGGTGGTGCCGAATTCCGTATACATGATGATGTCAAATACACGCAGGTTCTTATCCAAAATCCCTGCCCAATAAAAATCCTGTTTCAGCTGTAAGGTTTTCATGCTGCCGCTCTCCTTTCAAATACGTGTTTTTTCTCCGTCTATCTTCTCTTTTTTTATTTTCTGCTTTTCTTTTGTTTATATATATGATATCATGGTTTCAGAAAAAGAAGTGTTGCATTTGCAACAAGGAGTGAAAAAATATGGAAAATTTATTGAAAAATGAACTCTTTACGCACGTTTCGGCAGAAGAGCTGGAAAAAATGATTCCCTGCTTTGAAATGACGAAGCGCAGCTTTCGGGAAAAAGACATCATTCCCACGCACGAGGGGGGAAAAAATTATATCTGCCTGCTGCTTTCGGGGACAGTTTCTGTCAACCGCATCAGCATAGACGGCTCGTTGGACCTACTGGAATATCTGGAGGATACGGGCGTATTCGGGGCAGCGTTTGCCTTTGCCAATCAGGAGGATGCGTTTCTGACCATCTGCGAAAAGGACTGCACGGTGCTGTTTATCGAAAAGCACCATATTTCCAAGCGGTGCCGGAATGCCTGTCCGCACCATACGCAGGTGGCGGAAAATATGCTGCAGCTGATGGGGAATAAGGTTGTCATGCTGACGGAAAAGGTGGATATCCTCAGCCATCGCTCCATTCGCGGCAAGCTGATGAGCTATTTCCGCATCCAGAGCACAAAGACGGGGGAATTGAGCTTTTCACTGCCCTTTTCTCTGCTCAAGCTTGCGAATTATCTCTGCATCGACCGCAGCGCCATGATGCGCGAAATCAAAAAGATGAAGGAGGAGGAGCTGATTGCAATAGAAGGGAAACGGGTGACACTGCTGTGAAAAAATAAGGCTATATCAGAAAAATCTGAGATAGCCTTATTTTTTATTTCGTTTTATTGTGCAGGTACTTCTCTCTCGTGGCTAAGCCGCCGCGGATATGCCGCTCCGCTTTATTGACCTCCAGAACCGCACGGACGGATTTTGCCAGCTCCGGATCAATGCGCTCCACACGGTCGGTGATGTCTTTATGCACGGTAGATTTTGAAATACCAAATTTTTTCGCCGTTTCTCTCACTGTTGCATTGGTGTGTATCATAAATTTCGCAACCTCAACCGCCCTTTCCTCAATATACGTTTTCAAGCCAAGCACTCCTCTGATTATCGCTTGGTTATGTATATGCAGGCAATGGGGAAGATATGAAAAGCGACTATCCGAGGAGATAGCCGCTTTCTATATGAGTTAGGGAATTTAGAATAGTTTTCGTTTCTTTATTGTTTATACACAAGCATTATGTTTTTGAGGTTTTTGTTTCTTATTTTAAATCTTTAAATTTGAATGGAGAAGGTATTTCATTGCGGTGTCGACTGAGTCGACACCTTAAGTCGAAATCAGGATTTCGACTTGTTGAAACAGAGGAATAAACTGACAAGTTCCGTCAGCATAAATGCTTAGAAACTTGCAGTTTTCCTCGAGTGAGCAAAGCCCCCTCTGCGGATTCCATTCGGGGAATAAAACCTCCCCGAACCCCTCCGCAAATTCCGTTCTTTTTTATTTGAAGAACAGTTCGTACACTTCCTTGGTGGGCATATCCTTACCTGTAAAGAGGTTGAATGCCGCAGCGCCCTGCCACATCAGCATACCTGTGCCGCCGACAGCGACCTTACAGCCTGCCGCCTTTGCGGACTGCACGAATTTTGTTTCCTTGGGATTATAAACCGCATCTGCAACCACCAAATCGGGGTGGAATACGGATACATCCTCAACCAGAGACTGGTCATCCAGAGGCTTCATGCCAACCTTTGTTGCATTTACCAGAATATCGCTATCCTTGATTGCGGCATACAGTGCATCTGTTTCCTCCAGAGGATGGATGCTGACCTCGCAGTCGGGAACCATCTGCTGAATTTTCTTCACCGTTTTTTCGCCGTTTGCGTAAAATTCATCTTTTCTGTTGAAGATGGAAATTTTCTTTGCGCCATCCAATGCACACTGCACCTGAATTGCGGTTGCGGCACCGCCGGCACCCATCACGGTGATTTTTTTGCCCTTGACATCAACGCCGTTTTCCTTCAGGTTTCTGACAAAGCCCATGCCGTCTGTGTTATTGCCGTAGAGCTTGCCATCCTTTACCACAACGGTATTGCAAGCACCAATCAGCTTTGCCGCATCGGAAAGCTCGTCCACCAGCTCTGCAACTCTTGTTTTGCAGGGCATGGTTACGTTGAAGCCCTTACAGCCCAGCACCTTCAGTGCATTGACTGCCTCCTCTGTTTTTTCCAGAGGCACATCGTATGCCAGATAAGCATAGTCCAGACCGGTCTGTGCGAAGCTGTAGTTATACATGGCGGGAGAGCCGCTATGCCCTACGGGGGTACCAATCAAACAAAACATGCCTGTTCTGCCTGTGATTCTTTTTTCCATTGTATTTTTCCTCCTTTATTTTTTTCTTTTGTTAGATTTCCAGTGCGGTATTCAGCCCTTCTGCGGTTGCATCCAATGCCTTTCTTGCCTTCACTGCGTCACCGATGACATAGGTCTCCGCAACGATTTTTTTGATTTCCTCGCTGATGGTATCGTTATTGCGATAGCCCATTGCCAGAACCACATTGTCGAAGCCTTCCAATCTGCCCTCGGTGCCGTCTGCCAGTGTGTAGGATACGCCGTCTGTGAAGAACTGCGCTACCTTTGCACCTGTTACACCCTGTACTTTATATGCTTCAAAATCCTTCATGAGGAATTTGCGGTGTTCGGGAATGACATCGGGACCAAGCTGATCTCTCAGTTCGATTACGGATACCTCGTGACCCAGCTCGCCCAGGAAGTCTGCAACCTCACAGCCAACCATGCCGCCGCCGACAACCAGAACCTTTTTGCCTACGGATGCCTTGCCATCCAGAAGGTCGCCTGCATGGATGACACCTGTATCATTGATGCCGGGGATAGGCAGCACCAGAGGATTGGAGCCTGTTGCAACGATAACTGCATCGGGCTTTGCTTCTGCAACCATAGCAGGAGTCACTTCCGTGTGCATAACCATTTTTACGCCATATTCTTCGCATTTTGCGATATAGCTTCTTACCATATTTGTGATATCGCCCTTCCCGGGAGGGTATGCAGCCAGACGCATATTGCCGCCGAGAATGTCACCTTTTTCATACAGTGTTACAGCATGGCCTCTCTGCGCTGCGGTAAATGCTGCGTACAGACCGCCGGGGCCGCCGCCGATAACCATAACATTTTTCTTTGTCTGTGCAGGCTTAAAGTCTGCTTCTCTGCCTGCCAGAGGGTTGACCAGACAGGTGATGGGTTCGCCCTTGAACATATTGGGAACACAGCCCTGCAAACAGCCGATACAGGGGTTCATCAGATCCAATCTGCCTGCCTTTGCCTTATTGGGCATTTCGGGGTCTGCGATGCTCTGTCTGCCGAAGGCAACCAGGTCTGCTCTGCCCTCCGCAACCATCAGCTCTGCATACTGGGGCTCTGTATAACGACCGACTGTAATAATGGGAACGGAAACCGCGCGCTTGATTTCTGTGACATAATCTGCGCTGAAGCCGCCATGAATCAGGCTGGGCGCCCACATACATTCATCATGCAGATGTACGGCTCTGGAAAGGTGCAGACCATCTACGCCACATTCCTTTTCCAGATAGGAGGCAACTGCTGCGGCATCCTGTGCAGTCTGACCGCCCTCAACGTCATCTGTTGCGTTGATACGGCAGAGGATTGCCAGAGAATCGCCTGCTTTCTTACGGATATTTTCGATAATCAGCTTGGGCAGACGCATACGGTTTTCAAAGGAGCCGCCGAATTCATCCACACGCTTATTGGTTCTTGCGGAGATAAATGTGCTAACCAGATAGCCATGTGCGCAATGGATTTCTACGGCATCTGCGCCTGCTTTTTTTGCTCTGACTGCTGCATCACCATAGCATTCAATCAGGCGATAGAGCTCTTCCTTTGTAATGGCTTCGGGTGTTTCTCTGCCGCAGGAGGCAGGGATAGCACTTGCTGCCTTCAGAGGGTAGCCTGTGATTTTTGTATTGCCTTCGGGGCCTGCGTGCTGCAGCTGGATGGAAACCTTCGCGCCTGCCTGGTGACAAGCCGCGATGGCTGCCTGAAAGCTGCTGACTGTGCTGTCGTCATAGAGACAGGGCTTTCTGGGGCCGCCCTTTGCTTCTTTATAAACAACGGTTGCCTCGAATGTAATCAGACCAAAGCCGCCCTTTGCTCTTGCGCCGTAATAGGATGCGGAGCGTTCGCTCATGGTGCCGTCTGTGTTTGCGAAGTTATTGCCCATGGGAGACATAACAAAGCGGTTTGCCACTGTCATGGGACCAATCTGAATGGGCTGGAACATAGCTTCAAATTTCATGTTTTCTCCTCCGTTTCTTACTCTCTTTTTGTTTTTCCTTTGTGCTTCATTTCCGTTTTTCTTTTATTTATTGTTATTCCACAACGGTGCAGGTGCTGACCTCGGAGGGCTTCACACGCAGCGCACCAATCTGTGGCACTAAGGTCCGGAAATACTCGGTTGCCCGATGAAATTCCACCGCCTTTTCATCCTGATATTTTTCGATAAAGTAGAACACCTGTGCATCGCTTTGGTCACTTGCCAGATCATAGCTGATGCAGCCCTTTTCCTGTCTTGTTTTTACAGTCATTTCCTTCGCAAGCTTAAGAAACTCCTGCTGTAAGCCTTCCTTTACGGTGTTTTTTGCAATCAGTACAACCATGTATAGTTCCTCCTTTTATTTTTCGGGCATTGCCTCAGGCCAGCCCTCCTGCAGCACCTTTACGGTATTGTCAAAGTTAAATTTTGCCGCTGCCGCTACACCCTTTGCCAGAATCGCATCGCTGATAACCTCAACGCCCATTGCCTTGGGTTCAACGCCCTTTTCCTTCAGCATACGGCAGAATGCTGCTGTATTGCCGCAGCCTGTGCCGGGTGCCAGTCTGTCATGCATGGATTCATCTCTCAGAATGGATGCCGCATAGGGTCTTTCATAAACGTCGTTAATCTGTACGGAAACGATTTTTTCTGCGGGAATCCCTTCCAGAACAGAGAGATCTACCGGCTGATTTGCTCTCAGCCAATGCCAGCTGTCCAGAATCAGCTTTGCATTTTCGCAGCCGCTTTCCTTTACCACTGCCCATGCCTTTTTCACATCGGGCAGGCCGCTGTAAGGCATAGGCTCTACGCCGATGGTGTATTCGCCTGCTCTGTGGCACAGCTCCTTCAGCTTCTGTGCAGTATGTGCAACAGAATAGTTTTCCATCAGACCACAGTTAATGTGGTTCACGCCGAACAGCTCGCACATGTGGAAGCACATCTGTTCCTTATATTTCTGTTCATAGGAACGGTGATCCTCCGCCCACTGCACGATATATTCCACTTCTGTAACCTTCATATCGTATTTTTCCAGAATTGCCAGAATATCTGCATCAAACAAGCCTTCATTCAGTGCATCCACATAGGTTTCCGCACGCAGACCGATACCTTCAAAGCCTGCCTCCTTGGCTGCTTTTACTCTTTCCTCAAAGGTACACTGATCGCCCAGTGTCCAGGAGCTGACTGTGATGGGATATTTTTTAGACATGAGATAGTTCCTCCTTTGTAGTTCTCTTTTTTTCTCTTATCCTTCTTTATTTTCTCAGTGCGGAAAGCTTTTGCAGCAGTTCCTCACAGATTTCCTCGATTTCCTTACCGGTGGTATCAATGACGATATCCGCCGCTCTTTCGTATTTTTCTCTGCGGCTTTCCATAAGGTTTTGAATAAAGGGCACATTCATATTGCCGTTCAGCAGAGGGCGCTCCGTGCTGTCCTTTACTCTTTCGTAGATGGCTTCGGGCGTTGCCGTCAGCCAGACCACATAGCCGCTGTTTTTCATCAGCTCCACGTTTTTCTCTCTGAGGGGTACGCCGCCGCCGCAGGAGACAACCATGTGCTTTTTCTCGCGTAATTCGATGAGGGTATTGCTTTCGCAGTTGCGGAAATATTCCTCCCCGTTGACTGCGAATATTTCCTTGATGCTCATGCCCTCTTTTTCCTGAATATGGGCATCCATTTCCATGATTTCCATGGCAAGAAGCTCACTCAGCTTGGCAGAAACAGTGCTTTTGCCCGCACCCATAAAGCCAATCAAAAGGATGTTTTTATCAAATAGTGTTTTTGCCTGAATCCGCTTGCTGTTTTCGATAATGCCCTCGAAGATATGCAGGATTTCCTCCTCAAATATGGTACCTGCTACCTCAGCGGCAACCCGTTCCAGCTGCTTTTTCTCCTGCTCCGGCTGCAAAACGGGCAGACCGTTTTCTCTTTTGTATGTAATGATGCCTTCGATACATTCCATTCTGGTTTTCAGTGCGGCGGTGATGCGCTCATCGCAATCCGCAATAATGCTTCTCAGGCAGGTAAGCTCTTTTTCCATTTGGTTCCTCTTTTCTGCTGCAAGGTTTTTCTGTAATTTTTATCTTTTGTAAAAGGTGATTACTGTGCGTCCTTTTCAAAGCGCAGGTTCAGAATAATGGCAAACACAATCCCGATTGCCGTTACTGCTGCATTGAACAGCAGGATATATCTGGGGCCCTCTACGCCGCCCACCTTGGAAAGCAGGCTCGCCACATTCAACACCGCATAGTTTGCAATGGAGGATGCAATCATAACAACCGCTGTGATTTTGCCCTTGTCTCTCGGGAACATTTCATTTGCCGTAGAGGTTGCCAGCTGCAAAACGCCGCCTGCCGCAAAATAGCCGATTAAGAAGCCGCCCACCATGCAAATCTGCGGAATCTGAACGAAATACATCAGCAGCAGTGCGCAGAAAGCAACACAAGGATAGATAACCAGAACGCGGATGGGCTTCAAACCCTTTTTCATCAGTGCCGCTGTCAGAAGGACTGCGCAGATGATGCCCGCGGAATAGAAGGACTGAATCATGGAGGGATTTGCCATGCCATAAAGCTTGCCCAACTCCTGATTGCAGTTCATGAACAGCATGAAGGTTGTGGATGCGGTGAAGCCGATGCAGACCAGCAAAATTGCGGAGGGTGTCAGCTTCATTTTTCTCTTTTCCACTGTGCCGTCTGCCGCCTTAGGTGCCTCCTCCTTGGGAGGGAAGGGCAGAATGGCAAGGAAGATACCATCTACGATGATGATGCCTGCCGCCAGAAAATACAGTGTGCGGAAGGACATATCTCTTGCTGCAACGAAGGTGATTAAAAATGGCAGCAGGAACTGTGCCATAGAAATTGCGAATTTTGTAAACAGGTTTGCAATCGCACCGTTTTCCTTGAAGATTTCCATGCAGGAGGGCGTAATGCTTGTATCCAAAAAGGAGTTTGCCATGCCGCTGCAAATCATCAGGATATATGCCAAAACCGTGCTGTGTGTAAAGGTAATGCCGATAAAGAAGACGGCAAAGAACACAACGCCAACCAATGCGCTCAGTCGTCTGCCGTATTTATCGGAAAAGGGCCCTGCAAACGGAAAGGCAATTAACCGCCCCAGACCGACAGCCGCAATGATTGCCATAACCTTGCTGACATCGAAGCTGCCGTCTGCCAGCTGATTTGCACCCCACATGGCTGCAAAGCTTTGCTTATACTGACCCATAATCGTTACGGCAATACCAAGAATGAAGTAGGTGATGTATAACGCCACCGCCGTAGGATAATACTTTTTCTGATTCATTTCTTTCCTCTTTTCTCAAATTTCTAACTCTCTTTATTTTTGAAGCATTTTATTTTTGGAAAAATTTTTCCTTGACCTCTTCTACAGGCATATCCAAGCCGGTATACAGCTTTGCTGCCGCCGCGCCCTGATAGATGAGCATCCCCAGACCGCCGACTGTTTTGCAGCCTGCCGCTTCGGCATCCTGTAAAAGCTTTGTTTTTTCGGGCTCATAGACCACATCGGTGACTACCAGCTCCTTGCGGAACAGGGAGTGGTCTGTGATGATGCTGATATTCTCCAAGGGGTGCATCCCAACCCTTGTGGCATTGGAAAGGATATCGCTTGTGCGGATTTCCGCTGCCAGCCTTTCGGCACCGTCCATATCGTATACCGTAATCTTCTGAGAAGGAAAGGCCTTCTGATATTCCGCCGCCTTCGCAATCGCCTTCTCCCAGAAGGCATCCTTCTTATTGAAAACGGCAATCTCTCTTGCGCCGTCCAGCAGCGCCTGTGCCTGAATGGCGGAGGAAACACCGCCTGCCCCCAGAAGGGTGATTTTCTTTCCCTTGACCTCTACGCCCTCGTGGCGCAGGTTTTCAATGTAGCCCTCGCCGTCTGTGATGTAGCCTGTCAGAACACCGTCGTGGTTCACAATGGTGTTGCACGCGCCGACCAGACGCGCCGCCGGGGAAATTTCATCCAGATACTTGAGTACCTCCTGCTTACAGGGCATCGTGATGTTTGCCCCCTTCATTTGAAAGGTACGGAAGGCTTGGATGGCATCCGATGTCTGATTTTTGTCTACATCAAATGCAAGATACTTATAATCCAATTTCCACTTATCAAAGCAATAATTATACATGGCAGGGGATTTTGAATGTTCTACGGGAGAACCGATTAACCCGAAAAGCCTTGTTTTTCCTGAAATCTCCATGAGAGGATTCTCCTTTTCTTTCGTGTTTTGAATTCTTTTTTTGCGCGCTTTGTCTTACAGGCTCAGTGTATCGCAGAAATTAAAAAAGCACAAATTGATTATTTTATATGTTTTGATAGATTTTGTCTATAGCGTATGGTATACTGAAAATAGAAAAATCAGATGGCATATTATTTGCTGATTCTAAAATTATTTGAAAAATGGGGGGATCTCTATGAATCTGTATCAGCTGCGCTATTTTGTCACGCTGGCGGAAACGAAGCACTTCGGCAAGGCAGCGGAGCGTCTGTGTATTGCACAGCCAAGTCTGAGCCATGCCATCGCACAGCTGGAGGCGGAGCTTGGGGTAGTGCTTTTTGAGCGCAAAAACCGCTCCTCCACGCTGACAAAGGAGGGTATGCAGTTCCTTTCCTATGTGGAAAAATCCTTGGAAATTCTGGATAACGGCATTGAAACCATGGCGCATATCTCCCGTGGGGAGGGCTGCATTGAGCTTGGCTTTCTGCGTACATTGGGGCTTTCACTCATTCCGGAGCTGGCAAACGGCTTTTTACAGGAGCAGAGGGACAAGCACATCCAGTTCAAGTTCTACACAGACGTGACACAGCCGCTTTTGCAGGGCCTAAAGGATGAAAAATACGACATGGTTTTCTGCACACAGCTGGAAAACGAGAAAACCATTGAATTTATCCCTGTTTCCAAGCAGGATTTAGTCCTCATCGTGCCGAGAAATCACCCTCTGGCGAACCGTTACACCGTTGATCTGACGGAAACCCTGCCCTATCCGCATGTTTATTTTGCGGAAAAATCGGGTCTGCGCATCGTCATTGACCGTCTGTTTGAAAAAATCGGAAAACGCCCGAATATTGCCTATGAGATTCAAGAGGATCAGGTAATCGCAGGGCTGGTAGCGCAGGGGTTTGGCATTGCCGTTGTGCCTTACATGGAGGAGCTACTGCGGCTGAATGTCAAAATCATCCAGATTTCCTACCCCTATTGGGAGCGAAATTTCTATATGGCAACCCTCAAGGACAGATATCTCCCCCCTGTGGTACAGAGATTTAAGCAGTTCGTGATTACGCATTGCAGGGTATAAAAAGCAGCTAAAAGCGGGATAAAAATAGACAGAAAAAGCAGCACTTTTTTGACATATCGAAGGTGTCTATGAAAGAATAGATACTTTCTATCAAAAAAGTGCTGCTTTGACGTGTGTCGGCACACATAAGTTGAAAACAGGGTTCCCGAACCCCTCCGCAGTGAAAATTTCGACTTAAGCGCATAGCTGCGCTAAAGTGGCAACCAACTCCTCCATGCAGAGCGGCTTTGCCAAATGCACATTCATCCCTGCATCGAGGCATTTTCGGGCATCCTCCTCAAAGGCATTGGCGGTCATGGCAATGATGGGGATGGTTTTTGCATCCGCACGTTCCAGTGCGCGAATGGCTCTGGTTGCGGTCAGTCCATCCATCACAGGCATCATAATATCCATAATTATGCCTGCGTAGGTGCCGGCAGGCGCTTCACGGAACATCCGCACCGCCTCACTGCCATCCCTCGCAAGCTCCACGCTGACACCGCGATCAGCAAGAAGTGCCGCGGCAATCTCCGCATTCAGCGCATTATCCTCTACTAAGAGCAGGTGCAGACCGCTGATATCCGCCGCCTTGGCAGGGGCAGGCTGTTCTGTCTGCGGCTGCGCTGCTGCAATTTCAAAGGGCAGCGTGATGGTGAAAACAGAGCCTACGCCCTCCTCGCTTTCAATCGTAATCGTTCCCTGCATTTCATCAATCAGGCTTTTCACAATCGCCATGCCAAGCCCCGTTCCCTGACGGGTGCTGTCGCTGCGCTCCTGCGAGAAGGGCGTGAAGATATGCTGCAAAAATTCCTTGCTCATGCCGATACCCGTATCACGGATGACCCAACGATAGGTAACCCTTCCGTCCGCAATGCCAAGACAGCTGACAGCCGTTTCCACCCTGCCGCAGCTTTTATTATATTTGATACAGTTGCCATAAATATTCAGGAAAATCTGCCGCAGATGGAGGGGACTGCCATAAACTCTGCTGATTTCCATGCACGCGAAACCTCCTTCATATCGCAGCGTGATGCCTGCTTCCGCGGCACGCTGTTCCATAATGGTCAGAATATCCCTCGTCAGTTGATTTAAATCAATGATTTCATGGGAAAGGATAACCTCGCCGCTTTCCAGCTTGCTCATCTGCAAAATATCATTGATGAGAGAAAGCAGATGCTTGGCGGCAACCTTCATTTTCTTCTGATTGGAACGGATGAGGGCATGATCCTCCGCATGCGCTTCATCAATTTCCAGCAGACCGATAATGCCGTTTAAGGGCGTGCGGATATCGTGGCTCATGCGCGAAAGAAAGCTTGTCTTTGCGGCATTGGCACGATCTGCCTGCTCCACCGCTGCATAAAGCTGTTCATTTTTCAGCTGCAGCTGCTCTGTATATTCCTTTTGGATGGCAAGCTGCTTTTCTCGATAGCTTTGTGCCGTTTTCCAGCGCACCATACGAATAGCCGCAAGAATAACAAAATAAATCACCATGGCGAAAAGCATATTTTCAGGCGTGGTGCGGAAAACAGCGCGTTGCGGCAGGTAAGCATAAACATACACATCCCGCCCATGCTCCATCAGCCCAAAATAGCGCACGCCGTTCTCCCTCGCAGAAACAAGCCTGTCGCTTACGGCGGCGGCTCTGATTTCTTCAAGCACCGCGGATGTATCCGTATTTCCACCAATGAAGCTTTCCTCGTTTGAAGCAATGATTTCATTCCCACTGCTGACCACAATCGTTCCGTTTTCCGCAGGGTCATAGCCCGAAAGAAGCGAAGAAATCGAAAGACTGAAGGAATTGATATAATCCAGAGGTGTATGATAATAGGCAACAACAATGCCGGGTGCATCCAGTCTTTGCACTGCCGCCAGATCCAGATAACACCCCTCAGGGCAGAAAAGCCGTACGGCATAGCGTTTTTCTGGATACCGCGCCGTATTCAGCAGGGCTTCGGAATCCAGATTTTCATGCACGAAAGCTGCCATATCCGCTGCTTCGCTTGCGGCAGTAATATTTCCTGCTTCATCCAGAAGCAGAATCCCCGAAACGTAGCAGTCCTTCACACAGGTATGCAGAAAATCCGCACTGACAGGCCTTGTGGTTTCCTCCAATCGGTGCGCCGTCTGGTTTGCGCTTTCCACAATCCGCATCAGGCTCTTGGATTCATCCGCAAGCCCAATGCGGCTATAGCGGTTACACTGCTCCTTCACATAATTGACCGTATTCACCATGGTGCGCTGTGTAGCAGCGATATCCTCATTTACGGCAAGCAAAAATACGCCGCCCAAAAGCAAAACACCCAGTAAAAGCTGTAAAAAAAGGATACGCGTGCAGGGCTTTGCAGAGGCTTCATTCCACATCCGCAATCACCCCCATATCGTTTTCTTCCAGATATCTCCCGATGATTTCCTCCATCGTGCCATCCGCACGCATTTCTTCAAAGGTTTCGGAAAGCTTCTGTTCTAGACCGCGATCATCCTGCTTGGAAAACGCCACGCCCAAGCCGACCGTCAGCAGCGGCTCCTCCAGAATCCGATAATCCAGCTTATAATCGGACATGCACTGCAAAATTGCCGTTTCATGCGCGGCAATCGCATCCGCATAGCCCTTGCTCAGACAGGGATAAATCAATTCCCGATTCTGCATGGAAAACACCTCGCGCAGGACAGGAAGTCTTGCATCCGTATGCGAAAGAAAAAGCGCCTCCGGCTTTGTAGTGGACTGCACCGCAATGCGCTTGCCCTCCAAATCCGCCAGTGTTTTAATCTCGCTGTCCCGATTGACTGCCACCACCTGACGGCTCATCATATAAGGCGCGCTCCAACGGTATTCCTCCTCGCGCCCATCAATAGAAAAGCTGCCCCAGATGCAGTCGATTTTTCCGCTGTCAACCAGCTCCTTCTTTTTCTCCCAGTCGATATAGGTAAACACCGCCTGATATCCCATGCGGCGAAAGGCTTCTGTCGCTAAATCCACATCTATCCCCGTTGGTTTGCCGTCCACATTCTCATAATTATAAGGCGGATAATTATCACTGCCGATGATAATATCCGGCAAATCTGTCTGCTGTGCCGTTTTTTCCGCCGCGCCGCAGCCGGACAGGCTGACACAGCAGACCACAGCCGCCAAAACCATGCCCCTGATTTTCTGTTTCTGCATAACACCCTCTCCTCTTTTTTATGCCCATTTATAAATAATAAGGCAGTCAGCGGACTGCTGACTGCCTTATTATCCACAGGATTGCGATTTGTCCGCTTCCCCTGTCCATATATATCACAGTTCGTGTACATTAAAATTATATGAAAGAAATCTGTCTATTTCAAGTATTTCCTGTCAAAAACAGACAGAAAAGGAGGATTTTTATCAAATACAATATCATGTTTTGCAAAAACTCATCGTCTTCAGCGGTTTTTTTGACAAAACCTTCTAATTTAGCGTTGTCCGCCGCGCGCAGATATGGTATGATGTGGTAAATTCCTCCGCACAGCAAGCCACGCGCTTTCTGCAAGGAGACAAAATAAAAATCAAACAGCTGCTGACACAAAGAAAGGCTTCTGCGTGAAAGGGTGGGTCATACATACGTTTTACGGAATTTCTGCGCCCTTTCTCCATATTTTTTCGGGGCGTTTTTTATTGTCCGCAAAAAAAGAGATAAAAAGAAAGGAAGATAAAGCAATGTATCCCTACAACCCCCACTCCCAAAAGGCAGAGGAATTCATCAACCACGAGGAAATTCTGGAAACCCTTGCCTATGCAGAGGAAAATAAGCACAACATTCCCTTAATTGACAGCATTATCGAAAAGGCAAGGCTCAGAAAGGGACTTTCTCACAGAGAGGCAATGGTGCTTCTGGACTGCGATATTCCCGAAAAAAACGAAGAAATTTACGCGCTGGCAAAGCAGATTAAGCAGGATTTTTACGGCAACCGTATTGTGATGTTTGCGCCGCTGTATCTCTCCAATTACTGCGTCAACGGCTGTGTATACTGTCCTTACCATGCGAAAAATAAGCACATCCGCAGAAAAAAGCTGACACAGGAGGAAATCGTCAGAGAGGTAACGGCTTTGCAGGATATGGGGCATAAGCGTCTGGCACTGGAAACAGGCGAGGACCCCGTCAATAACCCCATCGAATATGTACTGGAAAGCATTCAAACGATTTACAGCATCAAGCATAAAAACGGCGCGATTCGCCGCGTGAATGTCAATATTGCGGCAACAACGGTGGAAAATTACCGTAAGCTGAAGGATGCCGGCATCGGGACATATATCCTCTTTCAGGAAACCTACAACAAGGAAAGCTATGAGCACCTGCATCCCACAGGCCCTAAGCATGATTATGCCTACCACACCGAAGCGATGGACAGAGCCATGGAGGGCGGCATTGATGATGTCGGGATTGGCGTTCTGTTCGGCTTGGAGCTGTATCGCTATGAATTTGCAGGGCTTTTGATGCACGCAGAGCATCTGGAAAGCGTATTCGGCGTAGGCCCGCATACCATCAGCGTACCCAGAATCCGCCATGCCGACGATATTGACCCCTCCGCCTTCGATAACGGCATTGATGATGATACCTTTGCAAAAATCGTTGCCTGCATCCGTGTTGCCGTTCCCTATACGGGCATGATTGTTTCCACCAGAGAAAGTCAGGAAAGCAGAGAACGTGTACTGAGTCTTGGGGTATCCCAAATCAGCGGCGGCTCCAGCACGAGTGTCGGCGGCTATTATGAAAAAGAAGCAGCGGAGGATAATTCCGCACAGTTTGATGTCAGCGATAACCGCACACTGGATGAAATCGTGAAATGGCTGATGGATTTGGGCTATATCCCCAGCTTCTGCACCGCCTGCTACCGCGAGGGCAGAACAGGCGACCGCTTCATGAGCCTTTGCAAAAGCGGACAGATCCAGAATTGCTGCCTGCCAAATGCACTGATGACGCTCAAGGAATATCTGATTGACTATGCCGCACCGGAAACAAAGGAAATCGGGGAAAAGCTGATTTTAAAGGAAATCAAATCCATCCCGAAGGAAAAAATTCAGGAGATTGTACGGAAAAATCTGGTTGAGATTGAAAAAGGAAATCGGGATTTCCGCTTCTGAAACGATAACAGGAAAGGTACTATTTTCAGTGCCTTTTCTTTTTTTAATTTTTTTATCTTTTTTTGGAACTTTTTTCCTTTCTCTCTCGTTTAACTACCTGTAAGCGCTTATGGAAAATGAAAAAATCATATCTTGAGAAAGGATTTGAATGAATATGAAAAAATTATTGAAACCAATGGTAATCGCAGCAGCAGCAACAATGGCATTTTCTGCAACCGCCTTTGCAGGCACCTCCTCCCCCTACAGCCTCAACATCAACGGCAAGGCAGCCAATGGGGAGGTTCTGGTTTTAGTTCCTCTGAGAGAAACCGCAGAGCAGCTTGGCTTCAAGGTAAGCTACAACAAAGGCACGATTCTGGTGGATGACGGCATCATGCACACCAATCTGACCATCGGCGAAAACAGCTATCAGGTTGTGACAAGCAATCCCGATTTGGTTGGCATGAGCGCTCCCTTCTCTCTTTCCAGCGCACCTGTGATGACAAATGGAAAAACCTATGTGCCCATTGAGCTGTTTGTTCCTCTGACAGGCAATGACAGCAGCATCATCAAAACAGACGGCTCTGCCATTTCCATCAGCAAAAAGGCTGATACTAAAAACGAGGATGTACAGATTCCCAACCCTCTGACCGAGCATGAAACCCTTGCAGACCTTGCAAAAACAGTCGGCTTTGACGTGACCCTGCCTACACTTGATAAGGCATATAAGGAAACCGCTTTCATCGACATCAGCGGCACAACAGCAGATGTGCGCTTTGCAGACGGCGAGGATACCATCACCTTCCGTAAGGCAAAAGGCTCTGATGATATCAGCGGTGACAACAAAACATATAAGGAAAACAAAACCATTGCCGTAAAGGACGTTTCTGTTTCCGTGAAGGGTAATGACGGCATCAATACCGCAACATGGCAGAAGGATGGCTTTACCTATTCCTTCAGCAGTGACAAGGCAATGACACAGGATGCTCTGGTAAAAGCAATCGAAAACTTATTTTGATAAGTCGAAATCAGGATTTCGACTTGTTGAAACAGAAGAATAAACAGACAAGTTCCATCGGTAACCCTTGAAACTTGCTGTTTTCCTCGTCGGAAATGAATTCCGACTGCGGATTCCATTCGGGAAACGCTTCGTTTCCCAAACCCTTCCGCGATATATAATAACTTTATCTATAAACTATAACAAAAAGAGGATGTTAAAAAACATCCTCTTTTTGTTGCTTCCATTATTTTTTCTTTGTAGGAATCAGCTTCTTTGTGCCGCCCATATAAGGCCACAGAACCTCAGGGATATTTACAGTACCATCTGCCTGCAGGTTGTTTTCAAGGAAAGCAATCAGCATACGAGGGGGTGCTGCAACAGTGTTGTTCAGTGTGTAAGCGAAGTATTTTTTGCCTTCTGCATCCTGTACGCGGATACCCAGTCTTCTTGCCTGTGCATCGCCCAGATTGGAGCAGCTGCCAACTTCAAAGTATTTTTTCTGTCTGGGAGACCAAGCTTCAACGTCAACGGATTTTACCTTCAGGTCAGCAAGATCGCCGGAGCAGCATTCCAGTGTTCTTACGGGGATATCCATGGAACGGAACAGATCTACGGTGTTCTGCCACAGCTTATCATACCACATAGGTGCTTCTTCGGGGTTACATACAACAATCATTTCCTGTTTCTCGAACTGATGGATACGGTAAACGCCTCTTTCTTCAATGCCGTGTGCGCCTTTTTCCTTACGGAAGCAAGGGCTGTAGCTTGTCAGTGTCTGCGGCAGGTCTTCTGCTTTATTCAGCGTATCGATGAATTTACCAATCATGGAATGTTCGGATGTACCAATCAGATACAGGTCTTCGCCTTCGATTTTATACATCATTGCATCCATTTCCGCAAAGCTCATAACACCTGTTACAACGTTGGAACGAATCATGAAGGGAGGAATACAATATTTGAAGCCTCTGCCAATCATGAAATCTCTTGCGTAAGCCAGAACTGCGGAATGCAGACGCGCAATATCGCCCATCAGGTAATAGAAGCCATTGCCTGCAACCTTTCTTGCGCTATCCAGATCGATACCGTCGAAGGTTTCCATAATATCTGTGTGATAAGGAATCTCAAAATCGGGAACAACGGGTTCGCCGAATCTTTCTACCTCTACGTTTTCGCTGTCATCCTTACCAATGGGAACGGTTGGATCAATGATGTTGGGAATGGTCATCATGATAACCTTGATGCGTTCCTCAACCTCTTTTTCTCTTGCGGAAAGGGTTTCTACGCGTTCTGCGTCTGCGCCAATCTGTGCTTTTACCTTTTCAGCTTCTTCCTTTTCGCCCTTTGCCATCAGCGCACCAATCTGCTTGGAAAGCTTATTTCTCTGCGCTCTGAGTGCTTCAACCTCCTGCTTGATGGTTCTGTTTTCCTTATCCAGCACCAGAACCTCATCTACCAGAGGCAGCTTTGCATCCTGAAATTTATTGCGGATGTTTTCCTTAACGATATCAGGGTTTTCTCTTACAAATTTAATGTCTAACATTTCATGACCTCCTAAAAATAGTATTTTTTCGGATGGAAGTTTTTCGTATATCTTATGAAAGGTTTTTCAATCAGAAAAAAGAATTGTAAGCAATTCTTCTCTATAAACAGCAATAAAAAATATCTGCAAGCAGCTATTTTTTCATCACCGCTTACAGATATGCTTTTCTGTGGCAATCGCTTATGCTTTCATAACAAAAAAACTCCCGATCCCGGTAATAAAACAGGGACGAGAGTATATTTCCCGCGTTGCCACCCAGATTGCTCGGAGCATCCTCCGAACCTCTTGAACAGCTATAAAGGGCTTACCCTTCCGACTTTCATCGGCAGCTTGGAAAGTGGAACATTCTCTTTTCTCCGCCGATTCGCACCAACCACCGGCTCTCTGTGGGAGTTTTACAAGAACTTAGCTTTCCTTTCGGCTTTCGCCTGCGCTATTTTGTCTTGTTTGACTTTTTGGTGTATATTATATCATATTATTTTAAAATTGCAAGCCTAAATTTTTTTCTTTTTTTTGTACAATTTTTCCATAAATCCCGTCTTTTTGCTAAAATATATAGAAA
>ENA-UEPL01000744-UEPL01000744.1-human-gut-metagenome-genome-assembly--contig:-NODE-744-length-28615-cov-46.721704_pt1 | contig 28615 bp, 33 predicted proteins | sample MGYA00242896_ERZ507908 | MGnify/ENA primary metagenome ERZ507908 (study PRJEB26167, sample SAMN06115518) | human gut metagenome | host: Homo sapiens | place: China:Chongqing | collected 2015-08-20...
AAATCTTTTTGTAATTCACTAGATGCGTTAGCTGAGGCCAGGCAGAGAGATCTTTCCGATTCGTTTGTTTTGAGTGGGACAGGTGCTAAATTTAGCATTACTTTTGATTTATCGTGGAAGGTAATGAAAGATATTCTGGTACAGTATTATTCGATAACCGGGTTTGTTACAGAATCCCCGCGAGAGGTGTTACGTGAATCCTTCAAGGCAAAGCTGATTTCTGATGATGCGTGGATGGATATGCTTAAGGTCAGAAATGAACTTGCACATGACTATGATTGTGAGGTTGTAAGGACACATTGTAATACAATTGTTGAAAAATATATTGATTTGTTTTATGATTTTAAGAATACGATAGATGAATTATTGAAGGTTGGATAAATTTTTACGTAGATATATCTAATGCACAAAATTAACACAATATAGTAATAAAAACATAGAATTAAAGATAGCGATGACAAATATAGAAGTTGAAATAAACGATAATTATATATGTGTATATGAGAGGCTTAATGATGATTGCATTAGGCTTCTTCATATGTATGGGAAAAATCCGGTGTGTGTGGTGCCGGATATGCTTGACGGCATGAGAGTAACGGAGCTTGCGGAGTATTGCTTTTCTTTCAAGAGCATGCCTGAAAAATTGAAAACAGAGCTTGGGATTGATGATATTCTGCGTCCTGATATGACGGAGCTGTGTGATGATTATATTGAAAAAGTTGTTCTTCCTGACACTATGAAAAAGATTGGCAGGCTGTGCTTTTACAATTGTTCAAGGCTGTCTGTACTTGAGCTGCCATCCGACATATGTGATGTGGATGGTGACGCTTTTATGAACTGCACAAAACTTTATATGCTTGTGATGAGAGGCTCACCGAAGGATAAGTCGTGTCTTAAGCAGATTCTTTCACAGATAAGCACTCTTGTGAGGGTTAGATGGGCTGACAGCGATGGAAATGCGATTGCGCAGGCATGTTTTTTCGAGTACGACCAGACATATGATGAGATTGGTCCTGCTCATATTTTTAAGCTGAACATGAACGGAGAAGGCTTTCGCGCCAGACAGGCTTTTATGGACCGCGTGTTTGTGTGGAAACAGTATGATGAAATATTTTCAGAGGCGATTGCGCAGGAGAGTGAGGATGACCTCTTAGATATGGCTTTTTACAGGCTTATTTATGCGTATGAGCTTTCCAAAGAAGCGAGGCAGCAGTTTGTGGAGTATATTGTGATGCATCTGAAAAGATTGTCAAAGCTTATCATTGAAAAACGTGATACACGGCTTCTTACGAGCTTTCTTAAGATTACGGACGATGACGGAGGTTTTATAGCAAATGCTTCTGCTGTCACAGATATGCTTGCACTTGCAGCACAGGATGAATGGAGTGAGGGCAGTGTGATTTTGCATAGATTTAAGAAGGAAAATCTGTCGGTGTCCAGGAAAAAGAGATTTGAATTTTAGATTTGAGTGTAAATACGGCATTGGAATAGTCAGAAAAGGAAGGAGGCAGCTTCATGAAAAAACATGTCCAGACAGATTCAGAGTGGCAGGAGGAAATGTCACAGAAAATAATAGATGAAATACAGTGCGAGTTGTATCTCGACATGCCTTTTATGAAGCTGGCATTCTCGGCTCTTTCACCAAAGGTGAACGAGCAGCTTTACTCCATGGCAACTGACGGCACATATATTTATTACAATCCAATCAGGCTTATTGATATATTTAAGAAAAATGGCATGTATCTGAACAGGGCTTATCTGCACAGTGTGTTGCACTGTCTGTTTTTTCACCTGTGGACTAAAGGCGAGAGGGATGAATTCCTGTGGAATACAGCATGTGATATAATGGTTGAGTACACGATTGATACAATGGAAAAGAAAAGCACAAAGCGTATCCTAAGCTATATAAGAAAAACCACGTATGAGAGGCTTAAAAAAGAGCATATAGTGATTGCTCCCGGAGCTTTGTACGCGTGGCTATACAAGCAGTATGCAGAAATAGAGGCTGAAGAAACCACAGATATAGATGATATTCCAAACACAAAGGATAAAAATGAGCTTGCAATTTTGGCACGGGAATTTTACACAGACGACCACGCTTTGTGGCCGGAGGAGAAAAACCACAATGCTATGCCGCTAAGTTCATCCGAGGCCCAAAAGAAGTGGCAGAAAATTTCCAGACAGACACGCATGGAGAAAAGCCATTCAAGGGACAGCGAATCCGAGGGTGAACAGGTAATGATGAGGGAACTGTCCGCGAAAAGAAGCAGACGAAGCTACAAGGAGTTTCTGCGCAGGTTTGCAGTGCTTCGTGAGGAGGTGCACGCAGATTACGATTCCTTTGATATGGGGTATTACGCGTATGGACTTTCGCTTTATGGCAATATGCCGCTCATTGAGCCTCTTGAAACGAGGGAGACATACAAGATAAGGGATTTTGTCATAGTACTTGATACGAGCTATTCTGTGAGTGGGGAGCTGGTGGAGCACTTTTTACAGGAGACCTTTACAATTCTCACGGAGTCGGACAGCTTTTTTGTCAGGAATAAAATACGCATCATACAGTGTGATGACAGCGTAAAGACGGACGAGGAAATTACAGATGAAAAGCAGATTAAGCCGCTTTTAAACAAGTTTACGCTCGTAGGAGGCGGAGGCACAGATTTCAGACCGGCATTTTCGTATGTGAGAGACCTTCTGGATAAGGGAGAGCTTAAGAACATGTGCGGACTTATATATTTTACTGATGGCAAGGGAATTTTCCCGGCAAAGTGTCCATCGTACAAGTGCGCATTTGTGTCGGTTGGTGCATATGAGGGTAATGAGGTGCCGCCATGGGCGATGCAGGTGGAGCTGGAGGAAACAATATGAATATAAAACAGGCAAAAAACGAAGTGAAAAATACAGTGAAAGCATACCTGTCAAAGGATGCACATGGAGAGTACGTGATACCGCAGATCAGGCAGAGACCGATGCTTTTAATCGGACCGCCCGGCGTAGGCAAGACACAGATTATGGAGCAGATTGCAAGAGAGTGCAAAATAGGTCTTGTGGCATATACCATCACGCATCACACGCGCCAGTCAGCGGTAGGACTGCCGTTTATAAAGGAGCGTGAGTATGACGGAAAGAGCTATTCCGTCACGGAATACACGATGAGTGAGATTATAGCCAGTGTCTATGAAAGGATGGAAGCAACAGGGCTTAAGGAGGGCATACTTTTTATTGATGAGATAAACTGCGTGTCCGAGACACTTGCGCCTACGATGCTTCAGTTCTTGCAGTGCAAGACCTTTGGTAATCAGGCTGTTCCCAAGGGCTGGGTGATTGTTGCGGCAGGAAATCCGCCTGAGTACAATAAATCAGTGCGCGATTTTGATATGGTTACGCTCGACCGTGTCAGATATATATCGATAGAAGCGGACTATCAGGTGTGGAAGGAATATGCCAGAGATGTGCATATCCATGATGCACTTTTAAGCTATCTTGAGCTTCACCCAAACAATTTTTACAGGGTGGAAACTGACGTGGACGGTATGAATTTCGTCACGGCAAGAGGCTGGGAGGATTTAAGCAGCCTGCTTAAGGTGTACGAGGCGGGAGAACTTGCAGTCACGGAGGATGTAATAGGTGAGTTTATCCACCATCCTGATATAGCAGAGGATGTGTACGCATATCTGGAAATCTACAGAAAATACAATGAGGATTACGGTATAAGCGATATATTGTCCGGAAACGTGAAAAAGTCAGTATATAAACGTGTGTTTGATGCTGATTTCGATGAGAGAATCACTGTGGTGAATCTGCTTTTAAGCGGACTGACAGTTGTTTTTTCGGATGTGGCCAGAGAGCGGAAAATGGTGCAGCTATGGTATGAGTTTTTGAAGGAATACAGAAAGTCACAAAGAAGCACTGAAGAGCAGCATGCGCTGTACAACAGTGCTGTGGAGCAGTTTTCAAAGAATATGGAGATATTGAAGGAGAGCTCTCTTATTTTGCCAAAGGAATATTATATCAGACAGGATGTATTAAGGCATATCAAGGGTGATTTTGATACGGTGATGGATGATTTTACCGAAGAATCTGAGAAGCTTTCAACGATGGAGGATGCGGCAGGGGAGAAGCTAAACCACGCATTTGATTTTGTGGAGGATGTATTCTCGGACGGCCAGGAGATGCTTGTCTTTGTTACAGAGCTGACCATCACACCGGAAATCAGCAGCTTTTTAGCTGAGAATGAGTGTGAAAAATTTGATATCTACAATGAAAAGCTCATGGTTGGAAGCAACAGGACAAGGCTTTTAAAGGAGCTTGAGAGATAAATCCTGTTGATGTATGCAGGGAAGATTTGAAGGAATTATCTATGATTTATATATTTAGCGCTTTTTATGCTGAGGCAAAAAATATAATAGACCACTATGGCTTAAAAAAGGAAAAAAGCCCTGAAAGGGTCAGATTTGATGTGTTTACAAATGATAGTATCAGGCTTGTGATAACAGGCGTAGGAGAAATCAATGCGGCGGCAGCGGTTTCAAATATCGGTGGTGCGTATGGGATTTCACCGGATGATGAGATTTTGAATGTGGGGTGTGGCGCTGGTTTTAGCAGTGATATCTGTTTGGGCAGTATATTTCTGGGAAACAAGCTCACTGAGCAGATGACAGGGCGTACATTTTACCCCGATATGCTGATGAAAGCAAATTTCAGGGAGTGTGAGATAGTAACGGTCGCAAGGGTGCTTAATGAAGGGAGCGATTCGGTTGTATATGATATGGAGGCAGCCGCCGTTTATCAGGCAGCAGCGTTTTTCGTGGGACCGCATCGTATGCATTTTATAAAGCTTGTTTCAGATGCCGGTGAGAGAATTGACCAGTCGAAAATCACAGAGCTTTTTGCTTTGCAGGAAGACAAAATATGCGGCTATATTGATATACTTTTAAGTGTAGGTGGTAATAAAACTTCAATAGATGATAAGACTAAAGGCGAAAATATGGCAGACGGCAATGCGACAGATGATACTAAATCCGCTTGGAATATTAACAGGCTGACCAGCGATATGCGCTGTTCCAAGGTAATGGGGGATCAGCTGGCACAGCTTATAAAGTATTGCAGACTAAGTGGTATAGATTATAAAGCTGTTCTGGATGAGTACTATACAAATGGCTTGCTGCCGTGTGAGAGCAAGCGTGAAGGAAAGAAATGTCTGTTTGAATTGAAACAGAGATTGTTGTAAGAAGGAAATGTCAAATGTGCCAATACAATAAAATGTTTTCACATGTATATGTGGAAAAAGGCGTGGCCGAGCATCCACGTACAAAGCAGATTTTAGAAAAGCTGAATAATACAACAGTCATAGAAATTGACCACTACAAGGATGTTTTCTGCCGCAAAAAGCAGAGTATTTCTGCTCAAAGCAATGCCAAGGCGCTCATTCTGGCAGAGAATACAAGCGGCTGCATATATGAAGGTGCACCGGTGTGTCAGAGCTTTGGAAATGAGAATTTCTACTATTGCTCATGCATGATGAACTGCATATTTGACTGCGAATACTGCTATTTAAAGGGCATGTATCCATCAGGTAATCTTGTGGTGTTTGTAAATCTGGAGGATATTTTTGCGGAGCTTGAAGCACTTCTGGCGCAAAAAAGTATATATCTGTGTGTGTCATATGATGCAGACCTCGTGGCCATAGAGTCGCTTACCGGCTTTGTGAGGGAATGGATTGCTTTTACAAAAAAGCATGAAAAGCTTACAATTGAAATCCGTACCAAGAGTGGCAGACGTGACTTGTGGAGCGATTACGAAGCCTGTGACAGGGTAATTATTGCCTATACAGTTTCGCCTCAAAGGGTTGCAGCAGAGTATGAGCATTTTGCGTCCACTCCTATGGAGAGGATTTTGGCTTCAAAATGTGCCATGGACAGAGGATTTCCTGTGAGGCTGTGCTTTGATCCTATGATATACTGCAGGGACTGGCGAATTGAATACAGCAGGCTGGTTGACGACGTATTTTCACAGATAGACGGAGCTAAGCTGTGGGATGTGAGTATCGGAAGCTTCCGCATATCGCAGGATTATCTGAAGAAAATGCGAAAAGACATGCCTCGTAGTGCTGTGGTGAATTTCCCATACGACAATGTGAATGGGTATTACCAGTATCCGGAAAATATACGAAGTGATATGGAAGAGTTTATGATAAAGGCTGTCTCTACATATGTGGATAAGGACAGGATATTTATGTGGAAGTGATATTTATAAAGGAGTAATCAGATGAAAAAAGCAATTGTAACCGGGGCGTCTTCGGGGATCGGAAAAGCTATATGTAAGCAGCTTGCAGCAAAGGGCTGGGTGGTTTACGGAATAGGAAGGAGCTTTCAAAAAAACGATGATACCACCGGGATAGAGCATATAGTATGCGATATTACCGATACCGCAAAGCTCACTAAGAAAATAAAAGAAATAAATAAAAATCATGACATATCCCTTCTCATAAACAACGCCGGAGTTGGCTTCTACGCTCTTCATGAGGAGCTTAATCCTGTAAAAATATCACAGATGGTGAGGACAAATCTTGAGGCGCCGATGATTATTACAAATCTGCTGCTTCGCGATTTAAAGAAAAACAAAGGAACGATAATAAATATCTCATCAATCACTGCAGGTAAGGCCAATCCGCATGGCTGCGCCTATGGTGCCACAAAGGCGGGGCTTACGAGCTTTTCACACAGCCTGTTTGAGGAGGCGAGAAAGTATGGCGTGCGCGTGGTAAATTTAGAGCCCGATATGACCGACACCAAGCTATACAGGAATGCTGATTTTACAGTTGATCAAAATGAAGCTGCAAGGCTGCAACCAGTGGAGGTTGCAGACGCAGTGATTTATGTTTTGGAGCAAAGAGAAGGCCTTGTGATGACAGATATCACCATAAGGCCACAGCTTCACAGAATTGCTAGAAAGTAAACTATTTATATTTTAAAAAGCATCAAATGCCATTCGCACTATTGACTTATAGTCAGTAAGCGTCTGGCTCTTTTTTATTTTCTTCCAAAGCTTCTCAGAGTCAGGGAACAGCCCATGCATATATGCCCAGATTTCCTTCATGCGGAAAATGGCATCCTTTTCACCAGAAAAGATGGACAGATAACCGGATAAAATCTCATCATGCCAGTTTTTTAAGCGCTCGCAAAGCTCTGCTTTATCCATGCTTATACCCTTAAGCTCTGCGATAAGAGCAGGATTTGCAAACAATCCGCGGCCTATCATGATCTCATCAATGTCAGGGAAACGGTCGGTTAGTGCCTTGAAACTATTAGTATCAGTGATATCTCCGTTGTAGCAGAGTATGGTTTTATCAGGATTTATTTTCTGCACGGCGAGAGAGAAGTCATCCATGCGCGGCGTATTTTTATAAAAATCCTTCTGGACTCTCGGATGTACTGTAAGCTCACTTATCGGATATTTACTGTATATTTCGATAAGCTTAGGCCAGAGCTCATCATCGTTAAAGCCCACGCGGGTTTTTATTGAAACAGGAAAATCAGCTTTTGTATACAGCTCATCGAGGAAGCTGTCGAGCATATCAGGATATGCGAGTATGCCGGAGCCTCGTTTCTTGGATACGACGGTGCCTGACGGACAGCCGAGATTTACATTTATCTCATCATATCCGTAAGGAACAAGCTGCCTGTGCAGGTCGATGACCTCGTCTGCCACTATAGACATGGCCTGCGGTATGAGAGTGATTCCGTCGTTGTTTACCGGGTCTATGTCTCTTTTTATCTTGGCATTCATGCGCTTTGCGGCAGGGATGAACGGTGTGTAGTATTTGTCTATGTAGTCAAAATGGTGGTGGAATGCGTTTCTTACTGTATATCCGGTCAGCCCCGGCATCGGTGCGAGAAAAAATTTCATGTGATTGTGAATCTCCTCATTTATGATTAATCAGATTACTACATGCTGCTTTCTCAGTGTAGTGTGGGTCACTAAGGGATACATCGAATTGCATGCAGCGATGATACTTTTTGATCCTTTAATCATAATATGTGAAAAAGCTTGAAATGTTAAACCCCCATAACGTGAAAAGAAGCCGAGGGAAGCGGCTTCTTTTCGAGGAGTTTAGTTTATGAAAAAATGTTTAAAAAAGGGAATTTGTAAAGGTGTATCTCCTTTACGAGTATTACTATACTAAATAAATTTGTCCAAATTGTGTCCTTAATCGAAAAGAATAATAAAAAAATTAAATAATTTATGAAGAAAAAAGCTAAAAAAATCATTTGAATTTGCACATTGTATATATTGAAAAAAAAATGATAATTAGATACAATAGACAGTGAACGGATAATTGTATCGGTTGAATCTTATGATTAGGGAGCAGATAATATGAGTTATGCAGATAAGGTTTTTGTAGCGATGTGTCAGGATATTCTGGAAAATGGCACAAGCACTGAGGGAGAGCTGGTGCGTCCCCACTGGGAGGATGGCACAAGCGCCTATACAATAAAGAAGTTTGGTGTCGTCAACAGATATGATTTGTCTAAGGAGTTTCCGGCTATCACTTTAAGAAAGACATATATCAAGAGTGCAACGGATGAGCTTCTTTGGATATGGCAGAAGAAATCCAACAATATCCATGATTTAAAAAGCCATGTGTGGGATGAGTGGGCAGATGAGGATGGTTCAATCGGCAAGGCCTATGGATATCAGCTTGGTGTAAAGCATCAGTATAAGGAAGGCATGATGGATCAGGTGGACAGAGTCATCTATGATTTGAAGCATACACCTTTTTCAAGAAGAATACTTACCAATATATATGTGCATCAGGATCTGCATGAGATGAATCTGTATCCGTGCGCATACAGCATGACATTCAACGTGACACAGAAAAAGGGTGATGACAGGCTCACATTAAACGGTATCTTAAACCAGCGCTCACAGGATGTGCTTGCGGCGAACAATTGGAATGTATGCCAGTATGCGGTGCTTATGCATATGCTGGCGCAGGTGTGTGATATGAGAGTCGGAGAGCTAGTGCACGTGATTGCAGATGCACACATTTACGACAGGCATGTGCCGATTGTGAAGGAGCTGATTGAGAGACCACAGTACGATGCTCCAAAGTTCTGGCTCAATCCTGACATAAAGGATTTCTATCAGTTTACGACGGATGATATCAAGATAACAGACTATGTGACAGGTGAGCAGATTAAGGATATACCTATTGCGGTCTGAAAATGTGGATATGAAGCAATTATATAAGAAGGTTATTGTTCACTTCTTTGTGTGAACAGCAACGATTACAACAGGGAGAAAATCATGAATTTAATAGCAGCAGTTGACAATAACTGGGCAATTGGAAAAAACAACCAGTTGCTCGTTCGAATACCTATGGATCAGAAGTTTTTCCGCGAGATGACTACAGGAAAGGTTGTAGTCATGGGCAGAAAGACACTTGAGAGCTTTCCAAACAGCAGACCACTTAAGAACAGGACCAACATAGTGCTCACACACAACCCATCCTATGAGGTGGAGGGAGCTGTCGTGGTTCACTCACTTGATGAGCTTCACAAGGAGCTTGAAAAATACAATTCAGAGGATATTTATATCATTGGTGGACAGAAAATCTATGAGCAGCTCGTGGATGAATGCGATGTAGCCCACATCACAAAGGTGGACTTCGAGTATGATGCGGATGCATATTTTCCAAATCTTGACGAGAAGCCTGAGTGGCAGATTACGGGGGACAGCGAAGAGCAGACATACTTTGATTTGGAGTTTTATTTCCTTCGATACGAGAAAGTAAAATAGACTATTAAATAAAATAGAAACGAGGATGACAGCAGTATGGACATCACAGGAAGAAAATTATTTGTAAAAGCGTTGGAGGAGGAAGGCGTAGATACTATTTTCGCCTATCCTGGAGGAACAGTTACAGATTTATTCGATGAGTTATATAAGACTAATTCAATCAATCTGGTTCTGCCGAGACATGAGCAGGGCCTGATTCATGAGGCTGAGGGCTATGCCAAGTCTACAGGTAAGGTGGGTGTCTGCCTTGTGACAAGCGGTCCCGGTGCTACCAACACAGTTACAGGTCTTGCGGATGCGCATTACGACAATGTGCCGCTTGTGTGCTTTACCGGACAGGTACCGCTTCCACTCATCGGAAATGATGCCTTTCAGGAAGTGGATATAGTCGGAATCACCAGAAATATCACAAAGTATTCTGTTACAGTCCGTGACAGAAAGGACCTTGGAAAAATCATAAAGATGGCATTTCATATTGCAAGGACCGGAAAGCCGGGCCCTGTACTGATTGACTTGCCAAAGGATATACAGACTGCATACGGTCCGGCAGAGTATCCGGACAAGGTGGAAATCAGAGGCTATCGTGTCAATGATACAGTACATGTCGGACAGCTTAAGCGTGCTTACAAGATGTTAAAGAGTGCCAAAAAGCCGCTTATCCTTGCAGGAGGCGGTATAAATGTTGCCAGAGCCAATGAAAATCTGCGTCGTTTTGTGGAGGCAGAGAATGTGCCTGTTGTCACTACAATAATGGGTAAGGGTGCCATACCGACCACCCATCCGCTTTACGTGGGAAACTGCGGTATGCACGGCAAATACGCGGCAAACAAGGCAGTCAGTGAGTGTGATTTACTTTTTTCAATAGGTACACGATTTAACGACAGAATAACAGGTGACTTAAATGAGTTTGCTCCAAAGGCAAAGATTGTACATATTGATGTGGATACTGCATCTATTTCACGAAATGTCGTGGTTGATGTGCCTATTGTTGCAGATGCCAATGTGGCACTCGATAAGTTAAACGAGTGGGCTGAGCCGAAAAAGACTGCTGAGTGGCAGAAGCAGATTAAGGCATGGGATGAGGAAAATCCTCTTGGCATGAGAAGAGACAAGGGCATGACACCTCAGATGATTATGGAGCATATCAACAAGAACTATAAGGATGCAATCTACGTTACAGATGTAGGTCAGCATCAGATGTGGGCTACACAGTACATAGAGCTTGACAGCAACAGCCAGCTTCTTACATCGGGAGGTCTTGGAACAATGGGCTTTGGTCTTCCGGCAGCAATAGGTGCCAAGATTGCAAATCCTGACAAGGATGTTGTATGTATAAGCGGTGATGGTGGACTTCAGATGAATATACAGGAGCTTGCCACCTCAGTTGTACAGGGCGCAGGAGTGACCATCTGCGTACTCAACAACTACTATCTGGGCATGGTGCGCCAGATGCAGCAGCTTTTCTACGGCAAGCGCTATTCTGCAACCTGTCTTCGCAGAAGAAAGGGCTGCCCGGCAGAGTGCAAGGGACCAAACGAGGCATGTCCGCCATACACACCGGATTTTCTCAAGCTTGTTGAAAGCTATGGTGGACACGGAATCCGCGTGGAAAAGGAAGAGGATATTGATGCAGCCTTTGCAGAAGCAAAGAAATACAAGGATGTACCTGTAATTATTGAGTTTATGATTGCTACGGATGAGATTGTCCTTCCAATGGTCAAGAGCGGAAATCCTATGAGCGAAATGATTTTAAAGTAGGAGGTGCAGAAGATGAATAATATTGAAATGAAAAACAGATGGATTGCACTTTATGTGGAGAATCAGGTCGGTGTTTTGGCAAAGGTTTCCGGACTTTTCTCTGCAAAATCCTACAATTTACAGTCTCTTACGGTTGGAACAACAGAGGATGAGACTATTTCCAGAATGACTATTTGTGTTACAAGCGATGATATTACATTTGAGCAGATAAAAAAGCAGCTCAACAGAATGGTCGAGGTCATCAAGGTTATTGACCTGACTGATGTGCCTCTGCATATGAAGGAAATCCTCTATGTCAGGGTATCAAAGCTCACCCGCGAGGAAATCACCGATATCTTCCAGACAGCGCAGGTTTTTAATATTGACGTGGTGGATAAGAATGCCGACAGCGTGATTTTGGAGAGCAAGCTTACAGAGCACCGCAATGATGATCTTATAGCGCTGCTAAAGTCACAGTACAAGCATATCTCTGTTGTGCGTGGCGGTGCCGTGGCCATTGAGGCTATGAGTACCGGCTGCCGCTAGATTATATATAGAATCTTGTGACAGTAATGAGGGACAATTTGTATGTGTTGTTGCACAATGGTAAAATTAGTGTAATATTAACATAGAGTAAGGGACGAGAAGAACCCTAATATGTATTTATAAGCGATTACGAAGTGACTTAGATATTGTTAGAATTATGCCATGAAACACAGAAATGCCCTGCCATGGATGGCAGGGCAAGGCGTTATGCGCCATGGACGGCGCATAAAAGCCGGTTTCGTCAAGCATAAAAAACCTTAAAGCATAATTCTTACAATTATCTTAGCCACGTAGTTTTAAGCGCATAAATATATATTAGGGTTCTTCTCGTCCCGTAGTATTGTCATAAAATTAGCGAGCCGCAACCTCAATAATTTCACCAACATACATAGTGTGCATATCGTGATCACCATACCATTGATGCATAATGGCTTTGTCTGTAAATGAAGCCTCCTCAATAGGTACAGCAGCCATCTTGCGGCAGAGGAATACGAGATTTGCTTCGTCAGGATATGGGATGCCATGGCGTATGACAGGAGTAAGACCGGCCTTTGACCATTTGTCTTCGCCACGTCCTGAGTGAGCACCACAGTATTTTAGGGCATCGCGGTATTTCTCACTTAGGAAAGAAAGTGAGAAAAACTCACCATTGTCTATGAAATCCTTAGTATATCTGGATTCCCTGATAAAAATAAATACGACATTTTTGCCCCAGAGAACACCGGTTCCACCCCATGAAACAGTCATGGTATTTGATTTTTCTTTGTCGCCGGCTGTCACGAGAGCCCACTCTTTACTGAGCTTGGTGAATGGATTGATATCGAGCATGTCGATTGGATATGGTTGAAATGTATGCATAATTTCCTCCTGAATATTAATAAAATTGACAAAAGCTGCTAAGTGACATATAATACACTTAGTAAGGCAGTCGGTAGGTGAGTGCACTTCACCTGATCCGGCAAATTAAGTTAATAAGTTATCGTAAGAGATAGCCGTTCCCAGACTTTACCAGAGGCAGGACGGCTATTTCTTATGTTTTCTGTGAATTCTGGCATTTTTATATATTTTCAATTTGGCACTGCTCGTTGCTTACGCTCATTATATCATATGCCACGCACTTTGTGCATATTATTGTAAAAAGATATTAAGGTAATAATATTTATGAAAAATCTGCACATTTTACAACAGGAGTCCATTGATGAGGGGCGGCTTCAGGTGAGAGTACGACAGAAAAATATGGGGACGCCGGTTGCGGATGCAAGGGTGTCAGTCAGCTATTCCGGGGATCCGCAGGGGAAGATAGAGGAGACTGACACCAACGAATCGGGAAGCATAGAGGCAGTTGAGATTGCCACTCCGCCACTTGAGTATTCTATGTCGCCCAGTGAGTCACAGCCGTATTCGGAGGTGACGGTAACCGTTTCGGCTAGCGGATACAGAAATATCACGGTTTCGGGCGTTGAGGTGATGCCCGACAGACTTTCCATACAGGATATTGAGCTGGAAGTACTTGATGCACCGGGAAATGATGTGGACAATATTGTTATTCCGGCACATACACTCTACGGTGATTATCCTGCCAAGATACCTGAGCCGGAGATTATGCCAGTTGCTGAGACCGGTGAGATTGTACTTAATCGTGTTGTGATTCCGGAATATGTTATTGTGCATGATGGGGCACCATCGGATTCCACAGCGGCAAATTATTATGTCAGATATAAGGATTACATCAAAAATGTAGCTTCCAGTGAGATATATGCGACCTGGCCTGATGCCACTATAAGGGCAAATGTGCTTGCAATTATGTCATTTACGTTAAACAGGATATACACGGAGTTTTATCGCGGAAAGGGCTATAATTTTAATATCACTTCGTCCACGGCATATGACCACAAATTCATCTATGGCAGAAATATATATGACAATATCTCGCTGATAGTAAATGAAATGTTTGAAAACTATCTGTCGAGACCTAATGTGAAGCAGCCGATTTTGACGCAGTATTGTGACGGACAGAAGGTCTCCTGTCCGAGCTGGATGACCAGATTGCGTTTGCGTATAAACTCTCTCCAACCCCAGTATTTACAAGGGGTTGGAGGTATAAAAGTAAACATCAATAGTGGACTCTTTTTTATTAAACACGATTTTTTCCACTACGGATTTCAATAAATCATTGCGTGTTTGCATAGAGAGATCTTCATTGAGCAGACTATCGTATACTGTTTTGATTTTGCTGCGGAGTGCAGCAGTGGTGTCTGATTTTGCAGCAGGTTTCGGGAGTGCATTTATGCGACTCTCTATATTATTTCTCTCTTCTATGAGCAGTTCTTTATTCTTACGATACTCTTCGATAGTATCGATTCCATCCATATAGGCCATTTTAATACGTTTTTCTTTCTTTGCGAGTTCATCCAATTGATTCTGATAAATATCAATAGCTGCAGGATAGTTGCTTTGAGAATCTGTATTAATAACCTTGAACGATAGATTTTCAGAGCTAATAGCATCTTTTAATGCTGCTAGAACCATAGGAACTATTTTCTTTTCTGATATAGCATGTGAAACATTACATTTTCCTTTCAAATATCCATAGCACTGCAGGTAAATGTACCGTTTGCCTTGTTTATTGGCACCTGCAAGAGAAATAGATAGCGATCGGCCACAAGCGGAACATTTGACAATACCGGACAACCAGTGAGAGCATACGCCACTTGGTTTCGCATATCGTGGGCGATAATTTGACTCAAGCCGGACTTTTGCCCTTTGAAACTGTTCAGGAGATATAATTGGTTCATGCGCTCCATCGGCAATAATCCATTCGGTCTTGTCTTTTGGACGTGATGCAGAATCTCTTTTATTCCAAACGGATTTACCGGTATATACTTCATTGGTCAATATGTATTTGATTCCGCGGTTTTCAAAAGACTTACCGGCCCGCGTTTTATATCCAAGAGCATTGAGCTGACGTGTGATCTCAATGATAGAATAACCCTGCTCAGTGTATAGATTGAAAATCATACGGACTATTTCAGCCTCTGATTCCACAATAACAGGAGTCGCTTTGTGTGCCGTAATAGAATATCCGAGGGGTGGACTTGCCTGAAAATTACCGCGCATAGCATTTTCAGTCATACCTCTGGTGACTTCACCGGAAAGACGGATAGAGTAATATTCATCCATCCATTCTATGATCCTTTCAATAAGTGTACCAAAAGGACCGTCAACAAGAGGCTCAGATACACTAATAACCTCTACATTATTTTTACGAAGCAATGATTTATATACAATTGATTCCTCCTGATTTCGTGCAAAACGAGAGAACTTCCACACAAGTATAACATCAAAGGGATGTTCTTTTGATTTGGCAAGTCCTATCATACGTTGAAAGTTTGGCCGTTTATCTGCTTTACGGCCACTTATACCATCTTCCTCAAATATGTATTCGTTTGACAGTATGATATTATTTTTGGCAGCATATTCCAAAAGAAGTCTGCGCTGAGCATCAGGAGATAGCTCTTCCTGTTTGTCTGTTGAGACTCTGATATACAGAGCACCAGTGCGTAGTTTTTCCATATTACACCTATCCTTTCTAAAAATATATGAAAAAAGGGTACAAAAATAACATCTGTCTCTCGACAAATGCCACTCCGAAAGGTATAATATGTCTTGTCTGGGACTTATACTCTTCGGAGTACAGGTTACATCGCCTTGGTGTTGGTAGCACCAGGGCGATTTTTAAATTAATGCCTGATTTGCTGAGCTGTAGCAATATCAGTTAATAGCTGATCAACTTTTTCTTTATTAGCCTGATCAAGAAAACGATAAGCTTCAATAAGATGTTGCTCATGTTGAGATAAATAAAGCTCTGTACTAGATGAATTCGATAATACATCTTTTAAATTGATTACCAGTTTGTAAATGCTCAATGTAGTGTCAAGCATGATGAGTAGTGAAATAATTGTACATGTTATAAGCATGATAGTCATTAAATCAAATTTAGGGATTGTTGGAATTATACCATCAGCTATAGAGAAGAGTATTAGTAGAATAATAATAATCAATAGACCGATGGTATTTTCGCAAAGCTCTTTTAATATGGAAGAGCTGTTTGCTGCCCAGTTTGTGTCATTACCTACCTTTTCCTTATATTTTTCGAGGATCGTTATTATAAGTGCGACTATAGCCAAAGAGACAGAAAACATTCCAATCTCCATATTAAGTATGAAGTCATACGAGATAATATTACTTTTCGAATAATCCCCAAAATGAGATAATACAATTGATATAATTAATGAGATGACGATTACAATGTATGACTTTTTAGACATATGATTACCTCCTATGCTCTGGATCAAGATGTTTTGCTTTTGCATATGCGCCTTCAATAGCTTGTAAATCAGAGTCTTTTAGCTGACTTAATTCATCAGGTAATGAAATTATAAAAGGATTTTCCATATTTGAATATCCTTTTTTGTCTGCGGATGATTTTATTTTCCATTTACCACCACCGGCAGAAGAATATTTTACAACATCCTTTAAAAATTCATTATTACTATCAATTTTGAGCTTTCCATCATTATTTTTTAAGTGAAGATCGATACTTGTAGTGTTGTATATGTCTTTTGTTGCGTTTAGAAATTCAGTTACTGTTTTAATTCCACCTAAAAAATTTGGAGATACGAGAGTTATATCTACGTCAGTAATGGTATCTTTGTGTTGGGAAACATAATGCCAAAAATTGTTTTCTTCGGTAAGTATGTTAAGCTCAAAACATAAATCGAATGCTTCAAGAAAAATACTAATAACACTTGCTATAATGTTCGTTTGATGTTCTATTTTGGAAGAAATTTCACTGCATTTTTCTATTATCATTCATTGATTAGGTATATTAACAAGAATATTGCATTTTTGGTAGTTTTTAATTTCTTTGTCAATAATGCCTGTTTCAGTTTTTTCACCAATTGTCTGAGTTAATTCTTTCGCAAAAGTAATAAAGAAACTCTCATCGGAAAGCTTATTACAATATAAAGTATAATTTTTACCCCTACATATAGTATCTATTCTTTTTTGTTCGCTGAAGCTGCTAATCCAATTATAGAATTTTTGCTCTTTTGTCACACCTGCTAAGGAAGCAAGATCTATTTGAGAATCAGGAACAAGAGAGTATCGAGTTATAAAGTATTCTTTAGTTTTTTCTAGAAACATAAAATCCTCCTATAGTACAAAAATGCTCTAGGGTTTGATTCTTCTCGTATGTGAGATATGTACAACCTAGAGCATTATTAATGTGTAACATATGTACACTCCCATGGTATAATTAAAGTGTCTAGGTGTCAATATTTGATTCTAAAAATGTCTGGATTTTATAATCTTCGGAGTACAGGTTACATCGCCTTGGTGTTGGTAGCGCCAGGGCGATTTTTTATTATTTTTTAGTATGAGTGGTATATGCCTTGTCGCATGTACGTAAGCCATCTATATGTTCAAAGAGGTCTGGCTTTATTGGTGCACCAAGCGGATCAAGAATAAAGTCGACACCTTCACGACGTGCGAGTTTGGCAGCCGAAACAAAATCACTGTCTCCGGATATGAGTACAATTTGGTCGACCTGATGTTTATAAGCCATTGAGGCGATATCAAGTCCTATTTTCATATCAACACCTTTTTGGTCGATTTCTAAACAAAAATCATTTTCTGTTAAATCCTCAAATTTTAGACGACCATTGCAGAGCCTCTTTACCATATCAGGGCGAATTATGTAATGAGCCTGTTCTTCAGCAAGTTTTCCTAATCTTATTGCAAACTTACGTTTCTTTTTTAGTTCATTTAAAAATTGAGTTGTCCAAGCATAAAGCTCTGTTTTGCCAAGATCAACCTGTTGTTGTTTAAATGGGTGGAATATCCTTTTATTAGATGGGGCACAGTCATAGTAAAATATGCGATATAGGTCACTATGTTCACCGTGCATCCTCAGATGCCGCTTGCAGTATTCTGATAATTCAATAGCACGTTGCTGTGCAGTTTGGTCACCAAACACTGCCTGAGCTCTTCGACGGTAGAAGCCACCGTCAACAAGAATTGCAGTTTTCATACAGTTTACCTCCTAAATAGTAATAAAAAAGCTCTAGGGTTCGGTCATTCCCATATGTTGAGAGACGTACAACCTAGAGCACTATTAACGTGTAAACTTTTTTACACATCTATAATATATGCAAAAAGTTTATCTGTCAATACATTTTTGTGATAAAAGTTGTACTTTTTGTGTTTTTAGCTTAATAAGATATCATTTTGCCAACGTTGGCAAAATGGTATAATAACGCAAAAAAAGCCTTGGAAAAATCCAAGACTAATTCGCAACCGCACAGCAGTCATTCGCTAATTCGCTACATTTTAGCATATGAATTAGTCTTGTCAAGTATTTTATAAATATCTTTTTGCAACATCAATTAGTTCATTTTTGTATTTATATATATCATCAAGTGTATCTATATAAATACGGTTAAATTTTTTGCTTTCGTCAGGAATAAGCAGCTGTTTAGTTTTTGTATCTAAATTGAGTCTGCATATTGGTTTCCGATTGTTATCATGGAAGAGAATTCCAAAATAACTTTCAGTATCTCGATAGACAACTTCATCAACAGATATTGTTCCAGCAAGAATACCACGGATTATGTAAAAAGCTTCGATTTCTTCTTCGGTTGTTATAATTTTACTTTTGGCTGTATCAGTTTCTAAAGGAATATCACTTGATGATTCTATATCCTCTGGTGTTAGAGCAGAGGATATTTTTTGATTTACAAGATCATTTATAAAACCATTAAAAGATTTCTTTACTATAGGCTTAAATTTATCAATAACTTTTTGTGTTTTGGGACCATCATATACACCAGATAAGACATATCGAACAAAGTCATCACTTGGAGCATCCAAATCTTGAGAAAGCAATCCCTTAATCAAAGTTGAATATTTTAATTCAGAAGCAGTACTGAAAATATTATCTTTATCAAATACTTCTTTAGAAAACTTTTTCAACTCATTAATTTGAGCATCTTTGAGATTATCTATATTGATTTCAAGAAAAGGTGTTAAATCCATTTTATTTGCTTCATCAAGATCTGTAAAAAATTGATAAGTTAATCCATTTGTTAAAATAGCAAATTTAGCAGGAGAAGTACTAAAATATCTAAAAAGTTGTGAACCATGTTTGGTAAGAGACTCTCCACACCATTTACATTCTATAAGAATTTCTGGTTGATCATTAATTAGAATGGCATAGTCTACTTTTTCACCTTTCTTAATACCTACATCTGCTGTGTACTCAGGGCAAAATTCGGAAGGGTTAAATACATCATATCCAAGCAGTTGGAAAAATGGAATGATCATAGACATTTTAGTTGCCTCCTCCGTAGAGATGGTGTCTTTTAACGGAATAATCCTTTCTGCAAAACTTTTTAAATCTTCATTGAATCCCATATGAAAATCCTCCTTGTATTATATGTTTATTTTGAATATACTTCGAGAACACCTAAAGGGTCGAAATATATAATATACGTATCGTAATTTACCATAGTTCCATATTTTTCTTTGTAATAATTAATAGCATCTTGCAAGAAATCTTCTGATAAGTTCAGATAGTCAGCTATATCATATCTACTTTGACATCCATGTTCATAAGCACGGATAATATCTTGGAACTGAAGCATATAGTAATATGCCCACACTCGAGCGCGTCTTTCCTGTTTTCTATTCGTCACGGTGTTTTGGTCGATAATGTTTCCATAAGTTGTAGCATGATGACCAAGTTCTTCAGCTAACACGCAAGCTTTATCTATATCTGTAAGGTTTTTATCAATAGCAATAAAAGCATCACAGTATAGACCTTTTAATCGTGTTTCAGATAAATCAAACTTTTCAGTAACAATTACATGCTGTTTTATTAGCACTATTAAGTAATTTTTCGTATTCTGTCAAACAGTTTCTCTCCTTTATTTTTTGTATAGCGTAAAAAATCTATAGTCCAATAAAATGGACAGATTACTTTCTACTTGATTTTACAAATGCTGCAAACTCTTTGATACGATTGAGTTCATCTTCAGTGTATTCGTTTCCATCAAAGTGAGCTGCTATAGTAGTGGCATCTGCTTCTAAACCTAATAACTCATCTGCTGAAACATTCAATGTATCAGATATTTTTTTTATAGTTTGAACGTTTGGTTCACGACCTCCACTTTCATATAAAGAATAAGTTGATTTTGCGACACCAATACTTTCGGCAACATCTTTTTGAGTGAGTCCTTTTTGTTTCCTTGCTTTTTTCAAATTCTCGTTAAATTTTTCGCCCATAAGGAAATCCTCCTTTAATTCAGATTATAAGTACACATATATAGCCTGTCAATAAAAAAGTTTGCAAAATGTAAAGAAAACTATTGACAAGTTTACATAGTGCAACTATAGTATAATCAAAGTTTGCAAAACGCAAACATAAAAAGGAGGAATAAAAAATTGTTTAGAAATTTAGATGCAGAACAGGCAAGAAAAGGTTTTAACAATTCTGATGTTGCTGAAAGACTTGGAATCTCTAGAGTTTCATATGAAAACAAGAAAAAAACAGGTAAATTTACAACATTTGAGATTAAAGCTCTTTGCAAGTTGTTTGATAGTAAGTTTGATTATTTATTCAGTACTACTGAGTAAAAGAGGAAAGTGAGAAATGCTAAACATAATTCAAAATGATTTTGAAACTGCAAACACAACATATTTGGATGAGGATAAAGTCAATCTGGTTGTAGAAAGTGTAATTGAAACCATAAAAAAAGGACTCCCAGAGGAAGCCCAAACAGTAGAAGCACTTGAATTTATAACAGATCGGATTAAAGAGAGAGTGAAAGAAAAACGAATCGAGTTATAACTGCTTTTCAATTAAATCCTGTAGAGAGTATGAGATACTGCGAAGTTCCTTGCCATCAGCAGCTGCTCTTATATGTATTAAATCAGCATCTGCTTTTGGATTTATAGGATATGTATCATGGTATTCCTTTCCATTTCCAATATAAGTTATATCGAAATAAAATATTTCTTTCTGTGAACAGAATTCCCTTGCCTTAACATTGCATATAAATGATTGGCCGGGAGCAATATACGTTTCTGCAAAATTGGAAAATGGAATGTGATCACTTCGAAAAGAGAATGAAGTGATATCAGGAGAACATTTTATTGAAGATATAGTTGCTCCGGTTTGACCAAAATTCTTTATGACTAAGTAATATTGTGGCGATTGGAAATTTGTGGTTTTAGCGTATATGGCTACATAGGGACGTGATGTTTCATCAATCATTTTAGAGTTTTGTTTGAGTGTTAATACAGAAATGATTATAGCAATAATGCTTGTAATGAGAGATGCCAGTATACCAATTAATTGAATGACATCAGAAGGTGTTAAAGACATAAAAATACCTCACTTATATATTTACTCGGACGCTGCAACGTCCTGTAAGGAGAGTATACGACTGAAAGGCAGAGAAAAGCAAGATTTAATACACAGAATACAGAGGGAGGAAAGATCATGACAAAGGAAGAAACACTCACGCTTGAGAAGATCCTCACCAAGATAGATAAAGCAGGAGAGGCAGACTACAGGAAGAAGGAAGAATATAACAGATTCTGCATGAACACAAGGGAAGACTGGAACGAGGAACAGTATCAGATACTTAAGAGAGAGAAAACCCTCACAGAAGCAGCGTACCTTGCGAGTCTTGTCGAGCTCAAGGCAGAAGTGAAGAACATGCTGGCTCAATAGAAAATACAACCGGCAAGCCCGGGGATGAAAACATAAAAAGGCAAGCGAACATGCAGTATAAGCATAGTATTTACCGGAGGTGATAATCATAGCACTCAAATATAGAATATTCGTTCACACTCTGGAAGATGATCAGATATATCGTTTTGACGATCTGACAGAGGAGCAGCAGAGAAAATTAGAACAAAAACTAATAGAACAAGTAGAAAATGTGCCATTGAGACTTGCGGAGGAGGCATAGACTGCATCTGCAGTCTCAGTGGACAAGCTTAAAAATGACAAATTAAATAATATACTTCTGGGTTTGATGGAGCACCGAAACATGCTATTTAACTCCTATAAATTAAACTATAACTTCCATCTATATATACGTAAACCTATTTTGTACACACAAATCGGTGCTCCGTCAAGCCCAGAAACGAACAGAAAGAACAGGACATGAAAAAAGGTGAAATTTTAATAACGACAGGCATAAGCTTCTTTCTCCTGTGTAGCATGGGTATAGATAGTCCCGTGCCACAGGGACAGATGCTTGTTATCGGAGGGATGCTCATATCAGTGTGTGTGACGCTTTTGGGATTCTGGTTTGAATGGATCGAAAAAGGACAGCGCGAGAGCATCCAAAGGACAATGGAAATAAGGAGGGCGGGCAAGATTGCTGCAGAGGATACAAAAAGTACGCTCCCAGTTAGAAAGACAGAGCGCGGCCGCATACATAACAGAGACAGCGACAAAGAGAAAGCGCAGGAGAGAAAAGTCATTTGATGCCGTTTTGCAGGCAGAAATAGCAAAGCTCAAGGCCTCGGAGAGAGGTCTGTAAAAAACAATCTAAAGTATTAATTTTAGGACAGGCTATGGCATATACACAGTACACATTCGACCTTGGAGAGTATACAGCCTATGAGATAAAGTTCGTAGGACGTAATGGAGCTAAGGGAGAGAAGAGAGCAAAGAGACAGAAAGCTACCCCTGAGCAGATGTCCAGACAGAATCAATGGAATAAAGAGAAGAACACCAGATACGTCATACTGGCCAACTTTCATACAGGTGATGCATGGACCACACTCAAGTACCCGAGAGGTACGAGACCTGATGCAGACCGCATGAGAGCTGACTGGAAAAAATTCAGACGTCTAATGACTGCATACTACAAGAAGCATGGCATCCCATTCAAGTGGGTGAAGAGAATGGAGATAGGAAAGCGTGGAGGACCGCATATACATCTCCTGGTAAACCATATAGACAACATAGACCTTGTGATCAAGGAGATGTGGCAGAAAACAATAGCGGATTTGTGGATAAAAGGACGCAACTACGTGAATATAGCTCCGTTTGATATAGATGGAGCAGAGGACGTGGCCAAGTATCTTGCTGCAGAGCCGGAGAAGAAAGGCATCGAGGGGCAGTACAACCTGTTTGGTGAAGAGGAACAGAAAGCGTTCACCCGGGTGGATACCAGCAGGAACCTCGTCAGACCACAGCCGGAAAAGAAGAAATACAGCCACTGGACCGTAGCACGTTTCTTCCGTGACGGCATTAAGCCGAGAAAGGGCTTCTATGTGGTGCCTGATTCCGTAAAATGCGGGGTAAATAAAATAACAGGCTATTCGTATATTTATTACATGGAAAAACGGCTGAAAGAGGGTGACAGGAGTCCGGGAGACCGCACAGGCGGCTTAGCGGATGCCGTTTTCCTATAGATGAATAAATATACATACAAAAATCTAAAAAATGCTCTTTTCAAAAACGCTGTAGCCCACATAGGCGGCTTATAGAGGAGCAATTCAATGAGGACTGTAAAAATATACATTTACACATCAATCAAGACGATAAAAAGGAACTGTGGTGCAGCAGGCTATGTTTTATCGTATACAACCAAGAACAATGTCGAAGCCACGCTAAGCAAAATAGAGTATCTCAGAAGCATGACTAATCATGAATCAGAGCTTGAGATTCTCAAAAGAGCCCTGTCAAGGCTGAACACCAAGGAACTGCTGATAGAGATATATGCTGATTCACTGTATCTGGAATCTGCAATATACGAGTGGATTCCAAGGTGGGAGCTTGCCGATTGGGTGACCGTAAAGGGTGAGCCTGTAAAGTACGCAGAGAAATGGCAGGAGATTCTAGAAATGCTTAAAGGCAACGATTATTGCATAAAAAGACAATACCACGAGTACAGCAACTGGCTTAAAGACCAGTGCGAGAAGAAAGGACCGGAAGAAAATGGAAAATGAAGAACTGACTATGTTACCGGTGTCGGCAATATACCCGCACCCGGACAACCCGCGAAAGGACGTGGGAGATGTAACTGAACTGGCTGACTCCATCAAAAAGAGGGGCATACTGCAGAACCTTACAGTAATGCCGGGACACTGGCTCACAATGGATGAAATGGCAGCAGTCGTGGAAGCGTACACCGAAGACCCGACCGATGAGCTCAAGGAGCTGATTGAGACAAAGTGGAGCGACGAAGGCTACACCACACTGATAGGACATCGCAGAACAGCAGCGGCAAAGCTTGCCGGTATCAGTAAAGCACCGTGCCGTATAGTATACGGACTCACCAAGAATGAGCAGATCTCCATGATGCTCGAAGAAAATATGCAAAGAAATGACCTCACGATATATGAGCAGGCCGAGAGCTTCCAGCTTATGCTTGACCTGGGCGAGACTGTTGAAACACTTTCTGACAAGACAGGATTCTCAAAGAGCACCATATACCACCGTCTTAATATCGCAAAGCTTGACCAGGGAGTACTTAAGGAGAAAGAGGATGATGAAGCGTTTCAGCTTACACTCAAGGATATGTATGAGCTGGAGAGAGTGGAGGACGTGGATGAGAGAAACAAGATTCTTTCACAGGCATCGAGCAGCGAAAACCTCAAGTACCGTATCGAACAGAATATTCGAGACAAGCAGAGAGAGAAGAAAGGCGAGGAATAGGTAGCCCTGCTCAAAGAAAAGGGAGTGCAGCAGTCTGAGATCGATATGAGAGGATATACACCGGGATATGAGAATGTGGACAGCATAAGTCTGTGGGACTTAGAAGACGCAGTGCTCCCGGAGCTTCCAGAGGACACATCAGACCTTGTATTTTACCACTGTCCGGGAAGCTATATAGCAATCAAGAGAAAAATAGAAGAGCCGGATGAGGACGATTCGAGCAATAAGAAAAGCTCTGAGCTTGCATCAAGGATTAGAGATAACACATCAAGACTCAACAGCATAGAAAAGAGCTTTGGCGAACACTTCGGAGAGTTTGTAGATATGACAGTGCATGGCAAAATCCCAGTAAAAGATGATATGCAGGTCATAAATTCACTTATAGTGATAGGAATGCAGATGGGATTCTGTAGTTTCTCATTCAGGAGCCTGTGTGAGTGCATAGATGAGCATTATCAGGACTATGATGGTGAGGAAAAGAAAAATGTTGAGCGCATGGCGCAAAACCTTCCTGTAACTGTTTACATCCTGTGTGCCCTGCACAACAACCTGATATACGGCAGGAGTATATACAACTCATGGAATAATGAGCTTAATACAGAGTACGCCATGTTGGTCTACAAGCTGGTCATGGAGACAAAACATATGGGATTTGCGCCGGATGATGATGAGTTTAAGCTGATCAAGGGCACACATCCACTGTTTGATGAGATAAAAGAACTGGAAGAACAGCGTAAAGCGCTGTAGGAGGCACTATGAAGACAATCATGGATTTGTTTTATGAAACATACTCACCGCGCCAGAAGTATTACGGTCTCACAATGTCACTGAAAGAGACCGGAAGAGAACACACCATCAGAATCCGAAAAAGAGACAAGGAAGTAATAAAAGTGACCGAAGAGGACAGAACCCAGTGCTATCACAATGCCACAAAGGAGCTTATAAGGCACTTCCCAATAGAACAGAAGGCAGAAAGGGTGGGATAAATGGCAAAGTACACAAAATACCTTGAATTTTCCACAAAAGAACGTGTGGCAATCAAGGAAAGAGACAATTATCAGTGCATATTCTGCCAGGCGGGTTATAAGATGCCACCGGCAGCAGTCCTTGAGATGGACATAACAGATATCATGCACTACATACCACGCTCATCCATGGGACTCGGCATCAGGCAGAATGGAGCTGTTGGATGCCGGTACCACCATCATATGATGGATAACGGCAGCAGTGGAGACCGCAAAGAGATGCTTGAGATGTTTAAGAGCTATCTGGATGAGTTTTATCCTGATTTCACAGATCGGGACAGAAAATATGACAAATGGAGGTTCCTAAAAGATGAGTAAAGTAAATATATTTTCACAGGAGCTTAACCGGATGAGCAGAGAGCCAATAGGAGGCTTGTCGCTTAAACAGATAAGGCAGCAGGTTATAGATTATCTGCAGGGCAAGAGAACCGTCTGTGTAGATTATCGCAAAATGCGAGTGGATCAGCGTGGGCGCGAGGATGATGAGCCCACAGGCCAAGAGACGCTTGAAATAGTTGAGGTAATGAAAAACTTCACGGTAGTTAAAAGACACGGACTTAATACATGTATCATGCATCAGGACATGTTTTTAATCGCAGGAATAGGAGAATCAGAATGTTCATAGATTGCAGTAAGTTTGAAAAGGTTTTGAAAGCAGATTATAAATCGTGGGGCGTCAAGTTCGGTCTCACGAAAAGGATGATGTATATTCTCCATGGCACTGGCTGGATAATAGAGGCGAATGCTTCATACATCAACAAGGAGTTCCTTGGAACCGCAATAAAGGCATTAGGACCGGCACCGAAGCCGGGTGAGTTTATCAAATATCAAAAGGGCAGCAGTCCACAGCATGAGATGGAGCTTGAACCAATGCTCTGGGACATGGCGGAAGTGTCAGATCCGGCTTAGATATCACTTATCAAGATTATACAGAACGATAACGTATATTCGGTCACAAAGACACCAAAAGGCGCTCGCCTGATAAATGATAAGCGTCTTGCCATGATAGCTCCATGCAAGTGCACAGAGGACGAGATACCACCGTGCTCACCTGTGGTACACGATGACTGGCTACTAACATACAATGACGATATGGCCATAGGAATATGCTTCACAGATCCGGACTATAAACCAGAGCTTGAAGTTCTAAGACTTCTCTCCGGAGTAGATTTTTTCTGGCAGGAGTCAGAAGCCTACAGATTGGGTTGAAACACCTGCGGTAACGCGAAAGAAACCGGGCATGCGAATTAATTTATATCACGAGAACTGATTTGCAAGCCATTTAACAAAGGGAGCCCTTACCCAGCTCCCTTTACCTCAGGAGGATGACATGACAAAAGGAAGAAACTGAAAATGATAAATGGAGAATTGATAGTTGATAACTTCGCAGGTGGTGGAGGAGCTTCCACGGGAATAGAACTAGCAACAGGATATAGCGTCGATATAGCTATCAACCACGATCCAGAAGCTATCAAGATGCACAAGGCAAATCACCCGAATACAATGCATTATTGCGAAAATGTGTGGGCAGTTGACCCAGTTAAGGCTTGTAAGGGGCATCCAGTTGGACTTGCCTGGTTTTCCCCGGACTGCAAACATTTTAGTAAGGCAAAAGGTGGTAAGCCAAAAGACAAGAACATTCGAGGACTTGCCTGGGTAGCTTGCAGATGGGCTGGGCTTGTCAGACCAAGGATGATAATGTTGGAAAATGTGGAGGAATTTAAGACATGGGGACCGTTGAACAGAGGACATCATCCGATCAAATCAAAACAGGGTAAAACATTTGAAAAATTTGTACAGCAGCTTAATGATTTAGGGTATGAGGTACAGTTTAAAGAACTGATTGCTGCAGATTATGGCGCACCAACCATGCGTAAGAGATTTTTCATGATTGCCCGATGTGACGGCAAGCCGATAATATGGCCAAAACCAACACATGCACCTGCAGACAGTGAGGAAGTGAAAGCAGGACTATTGAAGCCATATGTGGGTGCATACACACAGATTGATTTCAGCCGCCCATGTCCAAGCATTTTTGACACATCTGAAGAAATCAAAGAGAAATACGGAATTCGGGCAGTGAGACCGTTGGCACAGAAAACAATGGATCGGATTGCAAGAGGATTGAAAAAGTTTGTTTTGGATAATCCAGAACCATTTATTATCCAGTGCAATCACGGTGGTGAACGCAGACCGAATGATATCCGGGAGCCTATGCCGACAATAACTGGAAAGCATGGATATGGGATTGTAGAGCCATATATGGTACAAATCGGACAGACCGGATTTTCCAAGGATAGAAGTAAGGATGTAAGAGAACCACTTACAACAATCGTAAGTAAAAATGAGCACTGTTTGATAAGTCCTACACTGATCCAGTACCATTCCGAGACAGCACAGGGAGAAGTCCGGGGACAGACAATAAAAGATCCAATCATGACCGTGGATGGTTCGAACCGGTATGGACTGGTTGCATCGTTCTTGAGTAAATTCTATAAGAGCGGCACAGGACAGGATTTGAGAGAACCATTACATACCATAACTACATCACCTGGACATTTTGGAGAGGTCAGAGCTTTTTTAATAAAATATTATGGAGAAGGAACCGGACAGGACATAGAAAAACCATTAGATACAGTAACATCACGAGATAGATTTGGACTTGTGACGATCGAGGGTGTAGATTATCAGATTGTGGATATAGGGTTGAGGATGCTGGAACCGAAAGAACTGTATGGATGCCAAGGTTTTCCGGATGATT
>ENA-UEPL01000752-UEPL01000752.1-human-gut-metagenome-genome-assembly--contig:-NODE-752-length-28539-cov-5.196332_pt1 | contig 28539 bp, 31 predicted proteins | sample MGYA00242896_ERZ507908 | MGnify/ENA primary metagenome ERZ507908 (study PRJEB26167, sample SAMN06115518) | human gut metagenome | host: Homo sapiens | place: China:Chongqing | collected 2015-08-20...
GCATACAATAATTTCTGATTTTTAGCTACCTTAACCCACCGTCTAAAGCCAGTGGGATTGCGGTAGCCTTATTTCAAACGCCCGACTGACGTTTTTGCCAAAATCGGTCACTGATCGCAGCTTAAAATCAGATAGCTGACCGCCAGCAAGATCAGCGCAAACACAACGCCGAAAAAGCGGTACCGAAAGCACAGCATCAAAAACATTCCCATCGCTGTCCAGAATATTGCAAACGCAACCAGTCGGATCATAAACGCATCAATCCCTGCAAAATATCTTATATTATTTAGTCTATGCACGGGCTGGCGTTCTTTGATTAAAAATCTGCGCAAGCATCAACGGCTTAGTCCTTTCGCAGTCCGGCTGCCTGCATAATTGCCTCAACCGGCTCCACAGGCTCGCTTCCCCAGAAAATCTCCGTATCCGCGCATCCCGCAGTATCCAGCAGTTCCCGCGCATCTTCTTTTAAGAGCCTTTGATAAGCGTCGTCTACCATTTCCAGCTTTAACAGAGCTTCCTCCCTGTCACTGTCCGTTTGCTCCGAAAGCCATGCAGAAGCCGCCTCCCGGATTTCTTCCGGATCCAGACCGGTATGTTCGCCCCACTCCAACAGCTTTACTGCTGCCTGCACCGCTATCAGAGACGAACCCGATGTCCCAATCTGAACCTTTGAATTGATTTCATCCAAAATCGGAAGCGTCAGGGCTGTAGACGTATCCTCCGGGTTTTCCGGATTCCCGATATCGCCTGTATCCTCCGGATTATCCGCATTTCCGATAGTATCTGTATCATCCGGCTCCTCTGAAAGAGCTGTGCTATTTTCCATTTCTTCCGACCAGGTTTCCTGCTGTTGGTCACCGGAAGCCTCCGTTTCTTTCTGTACAGAGCATCCCGCCAGCAAAACAGCAAAAAGCAAAGCTGCCATACACAGTATCGCGGCAGTCGAAGTTGTCCTCCTGTTTTTGAATCGTTTCATCCTTTTTTTCATCCTGCCTGCCCTCAAGCTTTCTTCAAAAAGCAAAACAGAGACAAATCCAACCAGACCGCCCCTGTCACATGTTTCGCTATCCTTTGATACCAGATTGCTACGCGCTTTGCACTCTCGCAATCTTCATCATTTTAAATTTATGCTTCGTTTCTGTCTTCTTCCGGGAACGCTGCATCAACCGCCTCCTCATCGCTCATCATTTCCTGTTTGGGCGTTGTAAAACGGTCTACCAGATCGGGAATCATGTCGATTACCTTGCTGACGCTGTCCTGATTCTTGATGTTGACCAGACGTGTCTGTCCGTTTTTAATCAGAAGCACCGCGCTGGGGGACATCTTGCCGCTCATACCGCCCATGCCGCCGTTTTTGCGGGAGTCCTTACCCGCTCCGCAGCTTGCGCCCGCACCGATTCCAAACGATACATCCACAAGCGGGATAATGATCGTATCATCAATCTTTGTTGCTTCTCCAACTACGGTTTTCGTTGTGAAAACGGATTCTGCCCCTTTCACCAAGGCTTCCATTACAGAAGTAATATTGTTGTCTTTATTTTCTGCCATGCTATGCTTCCTCCTTCTTGCGCAGTATTCTGATCAGTCGTCTGATATTTTTATTGAGTAAAATCCTCAGTCCGCAGATTCCGAGGGTTCCAAGCCGGATTCTGCCTTTGAGGTGAAGCTCTCCTTCGATATATTTCTCTTCAAAATCCGGTTCCAGCCGGATATTTCCTTTATGCCAGGGATACAGCATTCCCTGTATCGCCATGATCTGTCCGGTAGAAGCCGGATCGCCTGTCCCGACGATTCCAAAAACCTCCAGCTTTCGCGGCAGTACATGTCTGATAATTTCTCCCAGCTCGTAAAATCCAACCCGGATCGCCTGCCGCGTCTGCGGCTGATCCCAGATTCTTTTATAATAGGCAGTCTGTTGTTTGAGCTGGTCGGTCTTTTGCTGCATTCCGCGCAGTCGGTCTGCGACCTGCGAAAGCTTACCGGAAAGCTTTTCAAAAAAGCTGCCGGCAGGATGTTCGGGCGCAGCGTCCGAATCGGTGGCTTGCGCGTCAGCCTCCGAAGCAGACGTTTCGTTCGGGTCAGTTGACTGTGATTCGACATCAGGCATCCTAGTCGTAGCCGAGCCACGCGGGTCTGCTGACTGTGGTTCAGATGCTTCCGCGACAGTTTGTGTCTGCGGTTCGTCAGTCGTACCGGCAGCAGGCGCGCTCTCGCCCAGCGTTTTTACGTCCGCAGACGGCATTTTCGCTCCGTCCGCATCCAGCACATTCGTATCCGCGTCGGCGTCGCCTACACCTTCCTCTGCATCCGCCCCGGATGCCGCTTTTTTCTTTTTCCCAGATCGTTCTTTTTTCGGATAAATTAAAAATCCCGCCACGCGGACTTCCAAAAGCAGTTCTTTTTCATATGTGACACGGATAGACAGCAGATGTAACAGCCATGTCACGCGACCCCGGATGTATTTTTCTTCCTTCCAGACGCCGTCCGCCCGATATCGGATCGGGACGAGCAAAACGGTCAGAACTGTCAGCAAGATCAGTCCGAGGATTCCAAGCAAAATCCATCCAATTACTTTTAATATTGTCAGAAGTACTGTCATCCGCCGCCTCCTTTCCCGGAGGTAAAGGTCTTTTGCAGATATCCCTTGATATCCGCTTCCATTCCGGCGTCCATCGTATCCTGCAGCATCTGCTGCACAAGAAAAATCGCTTCCTCCCGCCCCTCTGCAATGCCGACAACCTGCAGTGCCTTTTTGTCAAAATATTTTTGTTTTAACAGCGCGCAGTGGAAAATGTCCAGCTGATCTGAAGTGCGGGACAGGCTGATCAGATAGATGCCAAGCTGTCCTCTCCCGGTCAGAAGCTTCCATTTTATTTTATTTACATTGCGGATTGACGGCCCCACATACAGCCTGCGGTAAAATTTCATGAACTGGCAACACTCTCCTGTTCCTAGAATGCCCCCAAATTGCACTCATAAGCATATTTTTTGAAAATAGCCGGTCAGATTGACCGGCCTAAACAGATAATTTCCGTCCGCTTAATAGTATTTGTGGCTGCCCCAGAGATTGCTCTTTTTTAATTCCAGATATTCATGATAGGCTTTTTCGAGAATCTGCTTTTCATTGGCAAATTTCAAAAGATGATAGGCCTCATGATACTTGTAAAATCCGGAGTCCACAAAATACTCTTCTCTTTGCGGCTTACTGTAATAACTGTCTGCCATCATCAAATACCAGTGAACTTCTTTCTCCACGACATCCTCCGGTACGTTGAAGGTATATTCGCTTTTGCCCACATACTTGATAATGGAAGCTCTGGAACCGCTTTCCTCCAGAACCTCACGGAGCGCGGTCTGCTGAAACTCCTCGCCCTCCTCCACGGTTCCTTTAGGGAGTACCCATCCTTCATATTTATTTTTATAATTTTTATAAAGCAGAAGGATCTTCCCCCTAAAAATTACTACACCGCCGCAGCTCGTTGCTTCTATCACTGCAATTCCTCCTGTCCGGCGATATCTGACTCTGGAATTCAGTATACCTTAAATCCGGATACAGGGCAAGTCCTATTCTCCAAAAAGAATTTACCGAAAATTCAAAATTGTCCGGTCAGTCCGAAAAATATGCATCGAACACCTGTCTGGCAAGGGGCACTGCATAATCGCTTCCGGAACCCGCGCTTTCCACGATTACTGTCACCGCAATCTCAGGGTCCTCTGCCGGAGCAAAGCCGGTAAACCATGCATGGGATTCGGACTTATCGCTGGAAAATTCAGCGCTTCCGGTCTTTCCGGCAGCCGTATAGGAACGGTCCTTTAGCTTTCTGCCGGTTCCCTCCTGCACAACATCCTCCATCAGGGAAGTCATCACTTCCGCCTCTTTTTCCGACATCAGCTCCCGATAAACGGATGGCTCATTTTTCTCCAGTATCTTCCCATCCGCATTCAGCACCCGATCCACAACGATCGGCTGCATCAGTTTGCCGCCGTTTGCAATCGCCGCCGTAATCAGGTTTAACTGTACCGGCGTGATCTGCGTCTTCCCCTGACCGATCGATGTCTGGATCACGTCCTCGTCCGTGCTGTCCTGATCTAACGTTACCTTCGTCTGGTTATAAGGAAGCGGGAACGAAAGCTCCTGATTAAACAGCAGACCGTCGATCGTTTCGCCAAATTTTTCCCGATCCATCGACATACCAATGTTGGCAAAAGAGGCATTGCATGATTTTGCAAAAGAGGTCATCAGATTGACATCGCCATGCACGCTCCCGTGATAGCAGTTGATTTTATTGTCTCCATTGATATATGCACCGTTACACTGATAATGATAATTTTGCCAGCTGTCCGGATTTTGGCGGATATAGGCAAGCGCCGTTACGATTTTAAAGGTCGAACCAGGCGGATACAGTCCCTGCGTCCCACGGTTTACGAGTGCTGCTTTGTCCTTGTCAGTGCTGAGCGTCTCCCAGTTTTCTGCGATTTTGTTCGGATCGTAATCGGGCTTGCTGACCATTGCGAGCACTCTTCCCGTTTTTACCTCCGTCACAACAATCGCACCGCGGTATAACCCCAGCGCATCGCTCGCCGCCTGCTGCAGGGAGGTGTCCAGCGTTGTATAGACATCGTTTCCCGGATTTTTTTCTCCTGCCAGCTCATGATCCAGCTTTTCCCGGTCAGAAATATCCGAATGAATCAGCTGATAATTTTCCAGCTCCTCGATCCCCGTCTTTCCTTTATCCGTGTAACCCACCACATGGGCAAAGATATTTTTATAGGGATACTCCCGAACTGATGTTCCATCCTCTGCGATCACAGTCTGTGCCAACACCTCTCCCGTCCCAGCGTAAATCGTTCCGCGGGTATTTTCCTGGGCGAGGACGCGCTGCTGGGAATTGTAGCTGTTGTTAAACAGCGCTTCCTGATTGGAGGACACATAATCTGCCAGATACCAGATCATCCCGGCAAACACTGCAAGCATCAGCAGGCTGCACAGATAGAGTTCACGGTTCATCTGCCATTTATTCTGTTTCTTCTGTTTGTCTTTTTTTCTTTCTTCTTTGCTTTTCAATTCGAAGCTCCTCATCATACCGCAAGACAAAAACGCCTTCTATGACGCCAAACATCAGGATCGTCGTCATCACGCTGCTTCCACCGTAGCTGACAAGAGGAAGCGTCACACCGGTCAGCGGGATAAATTTGCTTCCGCCGCCGACAGTCAGAAACGTCTGAAACAGGTATAAAATTGCAAATCCTACTACAAGATTTCTGTAAAATCCGTCTGCAAGACCACCCGCCAGACGAATCATCAGGACAAACAGCACTGCCGCTGTCAGCAAAATTCCAATTCCAAAGAGCAGCCCCAGCTCTTCGATCACTGCGGAAAAAATGAAATCCGTCTCCACATATGGAATATCCTGCGGCGTGCCTTTTCCAATTCCCAGTCCGAACAGTCCGCCGCGGCTCATCGCAAACAGCGCCTGTGCGATCTGATATCCCTGCTTATCAATCACACTCCATGGATCTCTCCACGCCTGCACGCGCACCTGTACATGGGAAAACATCCGGTACGCAAGCAACGATGCGCCTGCCCCGGCGACAAGCCCGCCAGCCAGATACAGTGGCTGATGTGCAGAAATCGTCATCAGAAACACATACACCATAAAAAGAATCAACGCGCTTCCCAGATCCTTCGACAGTACGAGAATCAGCACATGCGCTGTTGCTCCGATTCCAGCTGCGACCACCTGCCGGATTCCTGTCTTTTCGGAAAGAACCGCTGCCAGAAAAAATACGAACGTCAGTTTGACAAACTCCGACGGCTGGAAGGTAATTCCACCTATCGACCAGGACAGCTTCGAGCCGTGCGTCACCTGTCCTAAAATCAGCACGATTCCAAGGGCTGCAATTCCGATTCCGGCATAAATCCAGCCAAGTTTTTCCAAAAACCTGCATTTGCGCAAGATCCACGGCACAATCAGAAATACGACAAAGGATGCGCCCGCGATAATCAGCTGTTTGATCGCCTTTGTCAGATCGAGCCGTGTCAGCACGATCAGCCCCGCACTGAAAAGCATACACATATGATTCATAACAATCCGGCTGATTCCCGGATAGATAAACCACGCCAACACCGGCAGCGCCAGCGTCAGAATCTGTAAAAAAGCATAAAACAGCAGATATTTACTTTGCTGTGTCCGGATCACGATGGTCAGCCATGCCGTAAACTGCATCAGAAATAAAAAGACCATCTGCAGCGCTGCAGCGCCAGACTGTTTGCGAACGTCCCCGACAAACAGCGCATAAATGCTACAGCTAAGAAACAGATACAAAAACAGCGGGATCAGATATCTGGATGCTATCACAATCGTATATGCCACGCTTACTGTACTCCTTTTTTATAATGTCCGGTCGTATACTGCGCCGGTGCTGTTCCTTTTCCTTCGCTGAAAAATTCGAGCACTTCCCGCGTTTTTTCCGCCGTCTCGTCCGTAAAATCCAGACGGATTGCACGGATACCGCGCCTTTTCTGCTCTGCAAGATACTGATGCAGGGAAAGCGGCACAGAATTGTAAATCGTGTTCATGCAGTGCCTGCAGTTAACCCATACGGGAAATTCTACATTGTAGCGATCCTTTAACCGACAGGAAAACGCTGCTGCAGGGATTCCCTGCGACAGCTGCTTTTGCGTATGGGAAATCTGACAGGCCCCCAGGCTTCTTTTGACGCATCCGGCACTGACCATCATCGGCACCCTTCCGTAAACCACCATTTCCTGATTTTGGGGAGGAAGCGTTTCCAGCTCCCTGCGGTTTAATTCTAACGGCGCTGTGTAGCTGTCCGGTGCAAAACAGTCCTGATACAGTTGCCTGGTTTCCCGGTTAAACGTATAAACGCTATGCTGCAGGGAGAGCTTTTTCTCCGGATATTTTTCTGTCACCCAGCACATTCCACCAAGGCTGCCCGCCAAAAATCCATCCACCAGCCCGTCATAGGCCTTCACCTGTCCCGACAAACGTTTTAAATACGGTTCGCTGTACGAGCGTAGAATCGTCGGAAGCGTCACAAACAATTCAAATCCGGGACGGTCTGCTTTCACGTTCCTTACGAGTTCCATCAGCTGTCCGATTTTCGGATCGTCCATCAAATCCGAAGAAAGGTACAACCGATCTGTGCCCGTCGTGCGCAGCGCAGCAAATGCCTGCTCTGCCTGCAGGACAGAGACATAGCATTGAGTTGACTGCGGACGCTGGGTATCCGCATAATGAAGGGGCGGCATAGCTGCTGCAGTCGCAGTCGATTCGCCGGCCTCGGACTGCGCTGTTTCTGCTTCCCGGCCGTGTTCTGGAACATATGTTCTTTTTTGTCGATCCTGCAGTTTCTCCGTCAACGCATCCAGCGTTTCCCGACGCAGCTCGTTGAGCGCAGAAACCGGGACAAAGCTGTCTCCGTCCAGCTCTACGGAAATATCATCTGCCCCGTAGAATGAGCCGCCGGTCTTTTTGAGTTGCTTGACGACATCATCCTCTGCCAGTGGGCGCTTCTGTGCCGGCTGTGCGACTGTGCCTTCTTTTTGAACCGAAATGCCTTCGCAGGACGCTGTTAAATTGATCGGCTCGCCCGGACGGATTGCCGCATGGAAGCTGACTGGCTTTTGCAGCTTGCCATCCTCCATCATCCCATGCACCCGTTCCAAAATTTCCTGTGGACATGCCAGATATCCGGGTTTTTCCAACGTCAGCATTTCTCTGCCGTTATGCCTGTGATAATATCCGCCGCCGGTTTCCGAACGAACGTAGAGCTTTGCCAAAAGCTCCTGATCCTTCGGATCGATTTGCCAATGCTCCCGATCCGTCAGATACAAATCCATATATTTGCGGTAGATTGCAGTAACGCCGGCAACATATTCCGGGCTCTTCATCCGCCCTTCTATTTTAAAGGAATCGATTTTTGCATCCATCAACTCCGGTAAAAACGGCAGCACGCAGAGATCTTTTAAGCTCAGCGGATACGCCGGAGGTTTTTGCTGACTTTTTCCGCCCATCCTGCCCCCTCCTGCTTCCTGTCCAAGCACCGTATAGGGCTGTCTGCATGGCTGCGCACAGCGTCCCCGGTTTCCGCTTCTTCCGCCCAGAAAGCTTGAAAACAGGCACTGTCCGGAATAGCAATAGCACAAGGCTCCATGGATAAATACTTCCATTGCCAGACCGGTCTGTTCTTTTAACAGGCAAATTTCTTCCAGGCTCAATTCCCTCGCCGGGACAATCCGACAGACACCCAACGATTTTAAAAACAGGGCACTTCTGCTCTCCGTCACCGTCATCTGCGTGCTGGCATGCAGCTCCATGCCGGGAAAATTTTTACGCAACTTCTCCAAAACACCCATATCCTGAATGATGACACCGTCCAGCCCCGCCTCATAAAACGGTGCGATCCAGTCGCAAAGTCCTGAAAGCTCGTCCTGCTTTGTCAGCGTATTGACAGTTAAATAGATTTTCCGATTCCACAGATGGGCGAGGGAAAGTCCCTCTAACAGCTCTTCCCTGGAAAAGTTTCCGGCAAACGCCCGCGCACCGAACCGCTGTCCACCCAGATACACGGCGTCCGCCCCCGCTGCAATCGCTGCCTTTAAGCAGTCCATAGTTCCGGCAGGAGCCAAAAGCTCGCCTCTGTATTCTTCCATCCTCTTCCTCCATTGATAAAGAAAATATGATTCAGAATGTGCCGAGGCACATTCTCCGCCTGCGGCGGGTCGCGCAAGCGACATTCTTCCATTCCGCCGCAGTGCGATCTCCGCGGAGCGTCTTTATCGTATTGGAAACAAGTTTCCAATACGATAAAGAAACAGGCTGTCATCGCTGACAGCCTGACCGTCTGTTTCCTTTAGTTTCTGACAACAGAACAATTACAAAACATGTGTTCTGTCACTTTTTATCCTTCATTCCGCGGATCTCGGTTTCCAGGCGCACGATCTGTCTGGAACTTTCCTGCTGATCCTGCTGCAGCGTCCGCAGGCTCTTTTCCGTATTATCCAGCTTGATCTGGGAAGCGATCAGCTCGTGCTTTAAGTCATACAGCTCTTTTTCCTTGGAGGCTGCTTCTTCCTCCATCTCCTCGATCTGCTTTTTCGCCTTAAAATAATCGTCCGCAATGTTCAATTCCACTAAAATGTTCTGGATATCCGCCGGTTGACGGCGAAAGCTTTCCACCCGGTTGTATTCTGCCAGTTTATTATTGATATAAGAAGCCACCTTCTGCAGGTATTCTTCGCTTTCGTAGCCGCTGAGCGTCAGCACCCTGCCTCCGATGATCACTTCTGTATCTGTCTTGACCGCCATGACTGTCTACCCTTTCGTATCGCGTATCCGCGCTTTCTGAACAGCGCTGTCAGCAACAGCATCTACATTTTGTACGCACTCTGTTGCCAGAACTCAAAAAACGCTGTTCGATTCTTTTTCATTATAAGAGCAAAAAGCACCAATTGCAAGCGTTAAAGTCCCAGATGTGTATAAGCAATCTGCGTCGCAACTCGTCCGCGTGGTGTGCGGTCAATCAGCCCTTTCATCAAAAGATACGGTTCATAAACATCCTCGATCGTACCGGCATCCTCTCCGATCGACGCTGCCAGCGTGTCCAGTCCGACCGGACCGCCGCCAAACTTTTCGATGATCGTCACGAGAATGTTTCGATCCACCCGATCCAGACCGAGCGTATCCACATCCATCAGGTCGAGGGCGGTGTGCGCCACCGTTTCCGTAATCACGCCGTTATATTTGACCTGCGCAAAATCGCGCACCCGCTTCAAAATCCGGTTTGCCAGACGCGGCGTCCCGCGGCTTCTGCGCGCAAGCTCCGTCGCACCCGCATCCTCGATTTTTACGTTCAGAACCTTTGCCGACTGCTTGATAATCAGCTTCAGCTCATCCTCCGTATAAAATTCCATATGGTGGATCATCCCGAAGCGATCCCGCAGCGGCGCTGTTAAAAGTCCCGCCCTCGTCGTCGCGCCCACCAGCGTAAAATGCGGCAGGTCCAGACGCACAGAACGCGCTGTGCTTCCCTTTCCGATCATGATATCGATTGCAAAATCCTCCATTGCAGGGTAAAGCACTTCCTCCACCTGACGGTTTAAGCGATGAATTTCATCGACAAACAGAATATCACCCTCCTGCAGATTGTTCAGAATTGCAGCCATTTCTCCGGGCTTTTCGATCGCCGGACCGCTGGTTACCTTCATGTTGACACCCATTTCGTTGGCGATAATCCCCGCAAGCGTCGTCTTTCCAAGACCGGGAGGTCCGTAAAACAGAACGTGATCCAGCGAATCATGGCGTTGCTTTGCCGCTTCGATATAAATTTTTAAGGTCGACTTTGCTTTTTCCTGACCGATATAATCGTCCAGACACTGCGGACGCAATGTTTTCTCGATCTTTTTATCTTCCTCCGTCAGATTCGTCTCGATGACTCTTGGCATGTTGCCTCCATTCTACCGTTAATCACGCTGCAGCAGGTAAAAAAAGCATGGCACTTTTGTGCCTGCCGCAGGTAAAACATCCTGCTTGTCGGTTTCTTTTTAGAACATTTTTTTCAGGGCCGCCTTTAACAGGGCTTCCACATCCAGATCCGGAGTTTCCTGCAGCACCGCCTTTACCGCGCGCAGCGCTTCTGACGGGGAATATCCAAGCGCCGTCAGTGCCTCTACCGCTTCTGTCTGTGCCTGGCTTTTGCCCGTCAGCATACTGTCCTGCGGAACCTGATTGACCTCCCGCATCATTGCGGTATCCTCTAACGAAATCTTGTCCTTTAACTCCAAAATAATCCGCTGCGCGGTTTTTGTCCCAACGCCGGGCGCTTTTGCAATCGCCTTTGCATCCTGGGAAATCACTGCCATTCGAAGCTCGTCCGCGCTCATCGCAGAGAGCACCGAAAGACCGCCCTTTGGCCCGATTCCGCTGACCGTAATCAGCTGCCGGTACATATTTAAGTCGTCCCGGCTCAAAAATCCATACAGCCCGATCGCATCCTCCCGGACGCTTGTATAGGTATAGAGTTTAACCACTTCTCCGATCTGGGGAAGTCGTCCCGCCATTCCCGCCGGAATTCGGACATTATAGCCAATACCGTTTACTTCTATTACAATATTTTCTTCTTCGATTTCGGCGAGTATGCCGTTTAAATATGCAATCATGTGTTCTCCCTCTGCCGTATCCTATCTCTGCGGCGGCAGCGCCCGGTTGACCGCCCCTGCGCACACGCCAATAAAAATCCCGGTCACGCAGCCTGCCAGCATAAGCCACGGCAGATACCAGCCTGCCCAGCTGCCTCCGAGCACTGCGACCGCCACCGCCAGCTGCCCCAGATTATGGCACACGCCGCCAAGGACGCTCACGCCGATGACAGAAAACAGCTTCCGGCGTTTTGCAAGCACCATCGCAGCAAACGCACATGCCGCTCCCGCCAGGCTGTATAACATCGTAAACATGCTCCCGAACAAAAATGCTGACAGTGCAATCCGAACCCCATTCAGAAAAAGGGCTTCCTTCCAACCATAGCGGTACAGACACAATACCACCGCCAGATTCGCAAGTCCCAGCTTGATCCCCGGAATGCCCGGAACAAGGATAAACAACGATTCTATATAGGAAAGCATCAGCGCCGCCGCGGTCATGACACCGAGAAAGGCTACTTTTCTGGAAGGATTGCGTATACTGTTGCTGCTCATGAAGCGTTTCTCCTTTCTGGCAGATCCAGGCTGTCTATGCCACCGTATATTCCATTGACCTGTTTGGTCTATTTTGTTGACCAGCTCAGTCATTTTATTCCACTACCGCATCCAGTTCCTGATCTCCCAGCTGTTCCAGACGGATGACAAGCCGGTGCGGCAGGCAGACGATACTCTGTCCGCTTTTCTGAATCAGTCCGCGGCTGACGCAGATCTGATCCGGGCAGTCCGCTTCCTTCATCCGGACGCCACCCTCTGTAATTTCGATCACGTTATAGCTGTCTCCATCGGAAATCCGATATTCCCCGGGTTCCGACAGCGGCAGACGCATCAGCTCTTTACTGTCCTGCTCCACGATCGCATAAACCGTACCGGAAGTCTTGTTTTTGACCTGAAAGAAAAAGACAGCTGCTGCCGCTGCCAGTATAACAGCGGCGATCAAAAGGAAATCCCTCCTGTGTTCGCCGCTGCTTATTGTATCATTTTCGAACGTATGTTTCAAGTTTTATTTCCCCGTCCTGTCAGGCTTCCGGGCAGTATTTTTTGCGCTGCACCTCATACTCTTCAGCTTTTGCGCTCTGTCCAAGCTCTCTGCAGATCGCCGCGCAGTTGCCGCAGAGCAGACCGTAGCCTTCTTTTCTGCCAAAATGCTTTTCCACCTCGAACAGCGCGTGCTCATAATTTTCCAGTGAGCGTTCCAGACTGCCCTGACGGTAGCAGACCTCGCCGAGTCCGGCAAGCGCTGCGCTGTAGTGTGTATCCGTCTTGCCGCCATCCTCTTTAAACGCGGAAATCGCAAGCTCGAGATGCTTTTCCGCCGCTTCCAGCTTGTCCATTTTCAGCTCGATCAGTGCAAGACTCGTCCGGGAAGTCGCCACTTCAACCCTTGTTCCAGGCTGTTTTTCCATAATCTGTATCGCTTTTTCCAAAAACAGCGCCGCATTTTCATTTTCGTTGAGCTTTTCCAATAAAATACTGATGCTGCTATATAGCTCTGCCAGGCGATAGTCGTCTTTGGGAAGCTCTTTTTGATAAATTTCAAGGGCACGCCGATAATTTGCAAGTGCTTCCTCGTATTTTCCTGCCGTGCGGTACGCAGTCGCCACATTGAACAGGGTCGTTGCAAAATGGACGGTATGATCCAGCTGCAGCTCCTCCATCAAAAGAAGAACGTCCTCCCCGACCGCAAATGCAGCCTCAAACTGTCCGATGCTTCTGTAAAAGCCCAGAAGCTCGTTGCCGGCGGAAATATAAATGCCATACTCCTGCTCTTTTTTGGCATCCTCCAGACAGGATAAGAGAAACGGCTCTACCTCTGTCAGCTGATCCTCCTTATAATAATGATCCAGCTTTGTTAAAATCTGGTCAATTGTCATCATTGCCCTGCGTCCTCCTTTGTTGCTGTCGCTTTCCAGCCTCCGCCCGCCTGATAGGCGACACAGTACCATTCCACTTCCCCGGTCGTATCCCTGCGCGCGATCGTACCCGATTCATCCAGCGTAATTTCATATAATAATTCGATCACATGGCTTCCCTCCTCTTCATAGGCAGCCGTGTAGATCAGACAATTCTCCCCGTCTCCCGTGTTGGCGCTGACCGGCAGAAAAATATTTTCCCCATTCGGATTGTCAAACGAATATTCCCCGACGACGATCTTTGCAGTTCTGGCGTTGTCTGTCGTTTTGTTTTTGGAATCCGTTTTCGACGTTTTATTTTTGGAAGAGCTCTGCTCAGACGTACTTTTCCCGTCTGTTTCTTCCGCAAGAAGCCCGGCTTCCCGTTCCGCGATTTCTTCCTTCGCCTCCTGTGGAATCAGATCTGTCCGCATAAACAAATCGTGCTGAAGCTCTAAAACCTCACTGCTGGTCAAAGAAGAAACGTATACATTCCATTTGTTGCGAAATGCAGAAAGCTCTCCGTTTTCTTTTTTCAGGGTGCTGTTGATATCCCGCATGTTCTCTACTTCTTCCTGAAGTACTGCTGCATTGTCCTCTGCATCCTTTCTGCGGCTTCGCTCCCGCGAAAGCCCCCATGCCTCGAATGCAACGATTCCCAGCAGCACAACGACAGTAATATAGGTAAAAATCTTTGCTAAAACCTCTTCCCGAAATCTCATACAGTCAATACTCCTTTACATTCGTTGTTTTGACCTTTCTCCATATTACAATAATCTTTCCAAAAAGTCATCCCTTTTTCATTGTTCCTTGACTTTCCTGTTTGTAAAAATTATAGTATTTACAAGAAATATCCCATAATAAAAAGAAAAAGAGGCTTTCCCATGCTATATTCCATCTGTCAGAAACTGTTTTACAAAATCCGCCAGGAGGCTGTCCTGTCGATTGCCGTTTTGCTCGCCCTGCTCTCTGCCTGCTTCGTTTTGCCGGACGCATCCTATTTCGGTTATATCGATTTTCGCACGCTTGCCATCCTGTTTTCCCTGATGACTGTCATGGCCGGGCTGCAGCGTCAGGGCGTTTTTACACGGTTTGCCTGTTCCCTGTTGTCCCGCACAAACAGCATTACCTCCCTGGTATTCGTCCTGGTCGGTTTATGCTTTTTTTGCACTATGCTGATAACGCACGACGTTGCGCTCCTGACCTTCGTTCCGTTCTCCTTTGCTGTACTGGGACAGTTGCCGGAAGCATCCGGTAAAAAACTCCTGACGCCCGTTGTTTGCCTGCAGACGATTGCCGCCAACCTCGGCAGCATGCTGACTCCCATCGGGAACCCTCAGAATTTATATCTGTATGGCAAAAGCCAACTGTCCTTTTCCGCTTTTTTGCAGCTCATGCTCCCTTATACGCTGCTGTCTGCCATCCTGCTTTCTGTCTGCATTTTCTATCTGGGACATCCGCATCGGCAGCAAACAGTCTCTTCCTCAATCCAGAATCCGACTACAAACGCTGCACAAAAAAAGCCGGCGCTGATCCGGCTTTACATCGTTTTGTTTTTCTTCTGCCTCCTTGCCGTTTTGCATGTGCTTCCTTACCCGGCAGTCTTTGTCCTCGTCCTTTTGGGCGCATTGATCGCAGATAAAAAAGTGCTGGCACAGGTCGATTATTCCCTGCTCGCCACGTTTCTCGCATTTTTTATTTTCATCGGAAATCTCGGCAGAATTCCCGCCTTTGCCTCCTGGCTTTCTGCAGCGCTCTCCGGTCGGGAAATCCTCATCAGCATCCTCGCCTCCCAGGTCATGAGCAACGTTCCGGCGGCGCTTTTGCTGTCCGGCTTTTCCAATAACGTTCCAGCGCTGATCGTCGGCACTAATTTAGGTGGGCTCGGAACCCTGATCGCATCGATGGCAAGCCTGATTTCTTATCGGCAGATCGCCCGGAAGCTTCCCGAACAGAAAGGGCAGTACTTTCTTCTGTTCACCCTTGCAAATATTGGTTTTCTGGCAATTCTGCTTGTTTTTGCGACAGCTGTCCATCCATAATCGATACACGCTGTTTCTGACCGGTCCATACAGCCAATGATGTTCATCAGCGTCGTTTTGCCGGAGCCGGACGGACCCAAAATCGCAACTGCAAAAAGCCGCCGCAGGCGTTTCAAACCTGCGGCGGAGCATGTATTCTATTCTTTTAATCCTCGTTAATGTAATTGATCAGTCCGCCTGCAGCGATAATCTTCTGCATGAAGGGCGGAAATGCCTGTCCTTTGAACTGCCTGTTCTGCGTCTTGTCGGTGATGATACCGGTATCGAAATCGATTTCGACCTCATCACCTGCCTGAATTGCTTCTGCCGCCTCCGGGCATTCGATGATCGGCAGTCCGATATTGATCGAATTACGGTAAAAAATCCGGGCAAAGGTCTGTGCAATAACACAGCTGACGCCAGCCGCCTTGATAGCAATCGGCGCATGCTCTCTGGAAGAACCGCAGCCGAAGTTTTTATCCGCAACAATGATATCGCCGGGCTTTACGTTTTTGATGAAATCCTTGTCAATATCCTCCATGCAGTGCTGTGCAAGCTCTGCCGGATCGGAGGAATTTAAGTAACGTGCGGGGATAATGACATCCGTATCCACGTTATCTCCATATTTGAAAACTGTTCCGTTCGCCTTTTTCATGCTGTTTGTCCCTCCTCAATCGAGCTGCTCAGGACATGCGATCTGTCCCGCCACCGCGCTGGCTGCCGCAACTGCCGGGCTCGCCAGATAAACCTCTGATTTGACGTGCCCCATACGTCCGACAAAGTTCCGGTTCGTCGTCGATACACAGCGCTCGCCCTCTGCCAGAACGCCCATATAACCGCCAAGGCAGGGTCCGCAGGTCGGTGTGCTGACCACTGCTCCCGCCTCGATAAAGGTCTTTAACAGCCCTTCTTCCATCGCTTCCATGTAAATCTTCTGAGTCGCAGGGATTACGATACAACGGATCCCCTTTGCCACATGTCTGCCCTCCAGCACCTCTGCAGCGATCCGAAGGTCATCCAGTCTGCCGTTTGTACAGGAACCGATCACAACCTGGTCGATGGCAACAGATTCCTGGATTTCATCGATGGTCTTTGTATTTTCCGGAAGATGCGGGAATGCGATCGTCGGACGCAGTGCAGAAAGGTCAATCGTGTATTCCTCATCATAAACAGCATCCGCATCCGCTTCGTAAATGTGGTATGGCTTTGTGGAATGCTCCTTCATGTATGCGATCGCCTTGTCGTCTACCGGGAAAATGCCGTTCTTGCCGCCTGCCTCAATCGCCATGTTGGCAATTGTAAACCGGTCGTCCATGCTTAAATTGGCAACACCCTCACCGGTAAATTCCATGGATTTATACAATGCGCCGTCTACGCCGATCTTGCCGATGATATGTAAAATCACATCCTTGCCGCTGACCCACTTGCCCGGTTTGCCGATCAGGTTAAACCGGATTGCAGACGGAACTTTAAACCATGCCTTGCCGGTCGCCATTCCAGCCGCCATATCTGTGCTGCCGACGCCGGTGGAAAATGCGCCAAGCGCACCGTAGGTACAGGTATGGGAGTCTGCGCCGATTACGACATCACCTGCTACGGTAAGTCCTTTTTCCGGCAACAGGGCATGCTCAATTCCCATCTCACCGACCTCGAAATAGTTCGTGATCTCATTGCGGCGTGCGAATTCGCGAACGCATTTGCAGTGTTCTGCCGATTTGATATCCTTGTTCGGTACAAAATGATCCGGGACCAGCGCGATCTTGTCCTTATCGAACACACCGTCCACCTTCATTTTTTCCATCTCTTTGATGGCAACCGGGCTTGTAATGTCGTTGCCCAGAACCAGATCCAGCTGCGCTTCAATCAGCTGTCCTGCTTCCACATGGTCGAGTCCGGCATGCGCGGCCAGAATCTTCTGTGTCATTGTCATTCCCATATGATCCGATCTCCTTTTTGGCTGAAAAACAGCCGGATTTGCAGATGTCCGTCGCCCCGGACGTCTTTTTTCTGTATTTAAGTGTATCACAGTACATTCAGAAAGAAAAATACCTTTCTCTTATATTTACTATAATCATCAGTTATGGTATGATTGTGTTATATATAAATTCAGTTATACCAGTAACAGACAGAAACAGACCGCACATGGTAAAAATTACTGCCGGTCTGCCGGAAAGGGAAACTTATGGAACAGAATTTTAATCTTTACCACATTTTTTATACCGTCGCCAAATGCCGCAACATTTCCGGCGCGGCGCGCGAGCTCTACATCAGCCAGCCCGCCATTTCCAAGGCGATCTCCAAGCTCGAACAGAGTCTTGGCACGACGCTTTTTTACCGCTCCTCCCGCGGTGTTTCCTTGACGGAACCGGGCGAAATCCTGTTTGTCCAGGTAGAAAACGCTTTCCAGGCGATCACCCAGGGCGAAGAACAGCTGCAGCGCTTCCAAAAGCTCGGCATGGGACATCTTTCCATCGGCGTTTCTGCGACACTGTGCAAATATGTCCTGCTCCCGATCTTACAGCCCTTTATCCGCCAAAACCCGCATATCCAGCTTTCCATCGCCTGCCAGTCCTCCCTCGAAACGATGCAGGCACTCGAACAAGGCACGCTCGACATCGGGCTGATCGGCGCAGAGGATGACATGTCTGCGTTTGTTTTTGAACCCCTCACCGACATTCAGGATATTTTTGTCACCACCCATACCTATCTCGACAATTTAAAAGAGCGCATCCGCCCAAACGACCATCTTTCCTCCCGGACGGCGTTTGCAGCGTCTACGCTCCTGTTATTGAATAAAGAAAATATTACCCGTCAATACATCGACCGCTATCTTTCCCAGGAAAACTTAAGCGCCTCCCGGATTATCGACGTAACCTCCATGGATCTTCTGATCGAATTTGCAAAAATCGACTTAGGGATCGCCTGCGTCATCAAGAATTTCGTCCGCGACGAGCTCGCAGAAGGAAAGCTTGTCCAGCTGAAAATGCCGGTTTCCATTCCCGCCCGCAAAATCGGCTTCGCCTATGCAAAATCCGGCGCTATTCCTCCGACTGTGCGCAAGCTCCTTTCTTTTTTGCAAGAACCGGAAGTCCAAAAAGCAATACAAAACCAATCAGACAGATAAACAGGGAGATAAACTGGGACGTGGAAAACTCCCCGACGTTTCCCCGGATCAGATCTCCCCGGAAGTATTCCAGGACAAATCTGCCAATGCTATAAAAGATCAGATAACAGCTCGCCACCTGTCCGTCTGTTTTGAGCTTCTTCGACAGCGCAAGCAGCACGAAGCAGTTTGCAAAATCCAGCACGCTGGAAATAATCTGCGTCGGCAAAAGCGCGACGTCATTTGGTGCATAGGCGGAATTGTGGAACACGATCGCCATCGGGTTTGCCGAATCCAGTTCCCTTCCGTAGCAGCAGCCGGCGAGCAGGCAGCCAATCCGCCCGAAGCCCTGTGCCATCGCAACCGCAGGCATCGCGATATCAAAAATTTTCCAAAAGTTCCATTTCGTACATTTGCAGTAAATCCACGCAGTCAGGATACCCCCGATAATGCCGCCGTATACGACAAAGCCGTCCTTAATGCTGCTGCCAAGAAGCGCCGGATTTGCAAGAATGTCCGGCAGTCTCGTCAGAAGATACAGAATCTTCGAGCCCAAAAAACCGCCCAGCACCGACCATACCGTCAGTGGGAACACTTTTTCCCAGTCCATCTGTTTCTTTTTCGCACGGTATTCCACCATATAATAAGCGGACAAAACTCCGATCGCAATCATCAGTCCATAGCCGTGTACGGTAAACGGTCCAATAGAAAACAGGTCATTTTTCATACGCTGTAAAACTCCTTTGTATTTTCATTTCCGTCAGTGGGGAAAGCTGCCCGCCGACGCATATCGCCATTATACCCCGAAGAGACGGTTTCATGCAACCGCTTTTCCAAAAAGGCACCACGTTCACTGCTTTCTTCCAATGTAGAGGAAGTGCTCGCTCATACCGAACAGCTTTCTGTCCTGGCTCAATCTCCATGCGAGGTTCAGCCATTTTTCCTGCTGCCGGGATGCAAGCTTGTGCAGCAGCTCTTCTTTCCCGCAAAGGATATTTTCAACACCTGCAAAGGCCAGTTGGCAAAGCCCTGCTTTTTCCATCATATCTTCCGCCTCTTTTTCCCCACAGAAATAAGAGTTTGTGAAATTTTTACCAGGTTGTGCAGTTCCGTCCTCCAGACCGGCGAGGAGTCTGTCCATATCTCCGAAATCGTACAGTCCGCTGGCATAATCCTGAATTGGCGCATACGTCGAAATAAAGGATGCGAACAAAAGCCCGCCCGGCTTTAACACCCGCAGTGCCTCCTGCAGGGCTTTTTCCCGATCCTGCTCCCGCATCAGATGATACAGAGGTCCCATCAAAAGCACAACGTCATACTGTTCCGCCTTGTAAAGATATTCCGAAAGCCGGAGCGCGTCGCCGTGGATACAACTGTCCAACAGCACATCCGCTTCCTGCGCCTTTTCAATCGCCTGTCGGATATTTTTGCCGGACAAGTCAAATAACGTCACGTCATGTCTCTTCTGCGCCAGAAAAATGGAATATCTGCCCGGACCGCCGCCGATATCCAGAATCTTCTGCGGCGTATCGTTTGGAATATATTCCTCCATGTAGCGCTTCGTCACCTCGAACTCCGGTATGTGCCATTCCAGACGATCCCATTCTTCGTATTCGTCATCATAGAAGCGCTCGACCTCGTTGCGGGCGGCGCTGTTTTTTTCCTCTTCCTTTTCGCTTTTCCAGATATATTCGCGGCACTCGAACCGATGCGAGCCGCTCCATTTCTGATCCCAGCACTCTCTTACAAAGGAAAATCCGTTCTTCTCCAGCACCCGCCCGGATGCAGCGTTGTCCTTTGCATGGCGCGCCATTACGCGGTGGATGTGCAGCGTATTTTCCGCAAATGATAGAATCGCCGCTGCCGCCTCGGTTCCATAGCCCTGGTTCCAGCAATCCCGACGCAGGTTGCAGCCAAGCTCCCAGATGCCCTGCTGCTGATTAAACGTCAGCCCGCCGCTGCCGATCAGCTCGTCGCTGTCCTTTTTATGAAATCCAAAATCATACAGCAGATCGGAATCCAGCTGTTTTTCTTCCTCCCGCAGCCACTGCTTCGTATCCTCCAGGCTTCCATGCGTTTCGTAGCGCATGTACCAGCTGACCTTCGGATCTCCCGTCCACAAAAATGCGCCCGGCGCATCCTCTTCCTTTAACGGTTTCAGCCAAAGCCGACTGGTTTCCAGTATTGGTGTTTTCATGCTCTTTTTCCCATCCTCTTCTCAGATTTTCTCAGATTTGTTCCATGCCGGCAAAAGGGAAATCATACGCATTGGCAGATGAAATGCACTTTTATGCAACACAGTATTTCCTACAGAACAAAAAAGCCGAAGGCTCTTTGCCTCCGGCTCCGGTATTTTGGATTCTTCTTTCTCTCCGAAAAGAATTTCAAACGCCCGATGCACACAGAAACAAAAGACCCTTCCCTGTATCTGTGCACTGCGGTCTCTCGCATATCAGATACAGTTAATGCGTCCCATCATCATCTGCGGCATCGCCATGACAATTGTATAAACGTTTCTCAACATGCTCTGCTTTTCCTTTCGCGGTTCGTGGAATTAAAAACTGTGTTTACTATAGCACTTTCCGGAAAGAAGCACAACCCCGTTTTCCCGATATTTTTCTGCCGCAGCTGCCCCGGAGCTGTCCATGCGACCCGTTTACTCCTCGGGCTCTCCGTCCATACAGGCGTCAAATTTTTCCAGGAAGGTATGATAATCCCCGTCTGTTTTGTAGCCTGGCATCGTGTCGATGTTGACGTTATGAATGCTGTTGAAAATGCTTTTTTCGATATTCGGATTATCCCGTTTTAATCTTCGAATCAGCGTCTTGATCTCCTGTCTCTTGGAACCGCCGCCTCCGTTATCGCAGATCGCGCAGTTTTCCGTAAACCGGCACGCACACTGGATAAACTGCAGGTTGTTGTAACGTTTCCAGTCCAGAATCGCGTCCTCGTGAATGCAATACATCGGACGGATCAGCTCCATGCCCTCGAAGTTTTTGCTGTGCAGCTTCGGAAGCATCGCCTGCAGCTGTCCGCCGTAAAACATCGACATCACGGGCGTCTCAATGACGTCACTGAAATGATGTCCCAGGGCAATTTTGTTGCAGCCAAGCTCCTGTGCCTTGCTGTATAAATAGCCCCGGCGCATGCGTGCACATAGATAGCACGGATTTTTTTCGCTCGTATTGGCAACCGCAAAGACATCCGTCTCAAAAACCGTGATCGGGATGTGTAAAAGCTCTGCGTTGCTCTCGATTTTCTGTCGGTTGATCTCGTTGTAGCCAGGATCCATGACAAGAAAAACCAGCTCAAATTTCACCTTGCTGTGACGCTGCAGCTCCTGCATCAGCTTTGCCATCAGCATCGAATCCTTTCCGCCCGAAATACAGACGGCGATCTTATCTCCCTCATTCACCAGCTCATACCGCTGTACCGCCTCGATAAAGGGTCGCCAGATCTCCTTGCGGAATTTTTTGATAATGCTTCTTTCTATATTCTGGTAAGGCTCCAGTTCTCTTGCCATAGTTTTACTCTCTTTCTTTACAACACTCCAAAAACGCCTGTAAAAAGGTATCCAGCTCTTTTTTCGTCGTCAGATGGCTTAAGCTGATCCGGAAAGAATTCATCGCCCGATTTCTATCCCGGCAGACCGCATAAACCGCCTTTGACGGCGTGCCTTCTACCGCGCAGGCAGACTTGACTGACACGCAGATGCCCTTTTCATTCAATGCCTGCTGCATGCGTGTCCCGCGGATTCCCTTTACACTCACGTTCAAAATATGCGGCACTGCGTCCTCCGGGCTGTTGATTGACACACCCGGAATTTTGGACAGTTCTTCCCTTAAAAACCGGTTATATCCGGACACCGTTTCATATCGTTCCTTCTGATGACTGATTGCATCTGACAGCGCGCATTTAGCTGCCGCCGCAAGGCTGAGCGCAGGCGTCCCGCTGCGGTAAATCGTCGTGCTGTGCCCTCCGTGGATCAGCGGCTCCAAAATCAGGTCCTTTTTCTTATATAAAATGCCGCTTCCGTTTAAACCGTAAAATTTATGCGGTGTAAAACTCAACGTATCGATCCCGTCCAGACAGACCGGAATTTTCCCCATCGCCTGCGTCGCATCCACATGCAGACGGCAGCCCGGGAAGTCTCTTAATATCTCTGCAATCTCTGAAACCGGCTGAATTGTCCCCAGCTCACTGTCCACCAGACAGACAGATACTAAAATCGTGTCCCGGCGCAGAAGCTCCCGCAGATGCTCTAAATCAATTTTTCCGTTTCGGTCAATGTCGACCAGATCCACCTCAAAGCCCTGCTCCTGCAGCGCAGTCAGACACCCGCCCACCGAAGAATGCTCCAGCGCAGTGGAAATAATATGCATGCCTCTCGAACGCGCCAGCGCAGCGATTCCCTTTAATGCCGTATTGTTGGATTCGCTTGCGCAAGAAGTATAGATGATTTCCTCCGGCGCAGCCCCCATCAGCCCGGCGATCGATACCGTAACCTCATCCATCCGCTTCCTGGCGGCTTTTCCGGCATCGTGCGTGGAATTCGGGTTCCCAAAAAACTCCCGCTCTGTCTCACAAAAACACCGGAGCACGTCCTCCGAAACCGGCGTATTTGCCGAATAATCCAGATAGATCATTATGCCTGTTCTCCCCGCACGCCTGTTAAATCTCTCACAATCTCGCCTGCCACGATCAGCCCAGCAACCGCAGGCACGAACGCATTGCTTCCGGGGACCTGTCTCCTCTGAGTACATTTCCGTGCTGTTCCAGGAGGGCAAATGCAGTTTGTCTTACAGCTGATCGCCATTTCGTCCACCGGCGTCATAGCTGGCTCTTTGGAATATACAACCTTTAAATGGCGCACTCTTCTTTTTTTGAGCTCCCGCCGCATGACGCGCGCCAGCGGACAGCCGGACGTCTTATAAATATCCGCCACCTCAAACGCGGACGCATCCATCTTGTTGCCCGCTCCCATGCAGCTGATGATCGGCGTATTGCTCTTTTGTGCCTGCATCACCAGCTCGATTTTACCGGTCACGGTATCGATTGCGTCCACAACATAGTCATACTGGGAAAAATCGAACTGATCCGCCGTATCCGGCATGTAAAACATTTTGTAGGTATGGACCACGGCATCCGGATTGATCTCCAAAATCCGCTCTTTTGCCACGTCTACTTTATATTTTCCGACGGTTTTGCGAGTTGCAAGGATCTGTCTGTTCAAATTCGTCAGACAAACTTTATCGTCATCGATCAGGTCAAGGGTTCCAACGCCGCTTCTGGCAAGCGCTTCTACCGTATACCCGCCGACGCCGCCAATGCCAAACACAGCAACTCTTGCATTTTTCAGACGTTCCATTCCGTCTTTCCCCAACAATAATTCCGTTCTTGAAAACTGATTTAACATGTATTTCTCCCGTTCTTGAAAACTCCTGACAGCATTTTTAAATGTACCCCACTATTCCTACCTTGTCAATAGGAAAGTACGCGCCTCAGAGTTCGGAAAACCAGATCACCTTCGCTGGATTCGACGGATGCGCCCCGATATGCTTTTCCATCCATACCATGTTATACCAGCGGTCGAACTTATACCCGCACTGGTAAAACTCCCCAACCATCCGGTAGCCAAGGTGCGTATGGAAGCGTACGCTGTCTTTGTTCAGATGCTCGTCCTCTGTTTCCGGATAGGCGATGCAGGCGTTTAAATTCAGGATATGCAGCCGGGAAAGCTGTTCTTCCAACGCTTTATACAGAGCTTTCCCGATTCCTTCTCCTTTCTGGAGCTCTGAGACGTAGATGGAGGTCTCCACCGCCCAGTCATAGGCCGGACGGACATGAAAGGCCCCCGCATAAGCATAACCGACAATTTTCCCGTTTTTTTCTGCGACCAGATAGGGATATTTTTCAGCGTTTCCTGGATTCTGCAGCGAAATTCTTCTATAGAGGGAACCTCATATTCGAATGTGATTGCTGTTTTTTCTACATAGGGCGCATAAATTGCCAGAAGTGCTTCGGCATCTTCCTTAGTCGCTACCCTGATCTGTAATTTGTTTTTTTCCATATAGTTTCCCTTTATTTGTCCTCATAGAAAAAAGTGATCTGCTGCCGGTTTGCATCCACCACAGCATCCACCCCAAACGGAATGATACATCTTGGCGTCGCATGTCCGATATTGACGTTTGCCACAATGGGAAGCGTCGGATCAGCCACTTCTTCTACGAGTATTTTTTTATATTCTTCAAAATACAGTTCATCCATCGGCTTGCCGCAAATGATTCCGGAAATCACCTCGAAAATCCCGGTCTTTTTCAACGTCTGAACCATTTTTCGGTACAGCTGCGGCACTGGCTGCTCTTCGCAGGTTTCCAGAAGCAAAATTTTTCCTGCCCAGTCCTCCTTTGGCGGAAACAGCTCATACTTTTCACACATCGAAACCGAGTCTGCGTAGCGGCTGTTATCGAAAATATCATACAGCACTTCCAGACAGCCGCCGAGAATTTTTCCCTGAAAAACAGGACTTCCCTGCAGCAGCAAAAAGCCTTCGTTTGGATGTGCGGTTCTCGGCGTGCCGATTGCAGCAGGCGACCAGTCCGTCCGTTCCTCATACCAGACGTCGCTCGGCTCAATTTTTGCAATTTTCCCGGTCCGAATCAGCTCTTCAAAATAGGTTGCCGTATATGGAAGCATTTCATGATCCATCTCACAGATATCCGCCAGAAACGACTGCCCGTAAAAGGTATTCAGCCCCAGCTTATGCAGCATCAGGTGATTGACCGTCGTATCGGAAAACCCCAGAAAGATTTTTTTGTTCAGCGCTTTTGGTAATTCCTTGTGTTCAAACAGATACGGCAGCAGCCGATAGGTATCGTCCCCACCGATCGCGCACAGGATCATATCGATGGAATCGTCCGAAAATGCCTGTAAAAGATCCTTTGCCCGATCTTCGGGATGATTTTTGACGTATTCGATGCCTTTTTGTGCATGCGGCATCATAATGACGTTTAAGCCGTATTCCTTTAGTCTCCGGATTCCGATTTCCACTTCATGTGCCGCAAAGGCTTCTCCGATCGTACCGGAGGACAGGCTTACGATTGCGATGTTTTTTACCATTCTTTCCTCTCATTTCTGCGCACGCTTTTTACGCATGTCGAGTTTGTATCAAGTGCACGCAGATACAAATCTCGTGATTGAAAATTTTATTTATGACAATAGAATGCTCGCAAAGCGTGCATTCTATTGTTTTTCAATCTTTCGTCCTCAAAGCTTTCAAATGCAGGTTACGACATCTTCAAGGTTCCGTTTCGGAACGATATAATTTCCGTCTTCATCCAGATGGTAGCGGATATCGCCATCCTTTTCGACATTCTCAATCCTGCTGATATGGGATGGATAACCAAATGCCACCACCGTATGCAGCTTCTGATCCTCCGTCAATCCAAACAGCTCCGAAAGCTTTTGCCGGTTGCACGCGCCTATGATACAGCTTCCGACCCCATGATTCCACGCTGCCAGCGTCATATTCGAAATCGCCAGCCCGGCGTCCGTATCGCAGTTCGGGTTGATTTTCAAATTCTGCACCACGCCGATAAACAGCACCGGCTCTTCTCCAGCCTTCGGCTGTCCCTGTTTCTTCGGAAGATATGCCGCCCACTTCGTCTCTGCAAAAACCTCCTGCACCTTTTGGGGCGTTTTCACAACGACATAGCTCAACGGCTGTTTATTCGCCGCGCTGGACGCGTACCGCGCCGCCGTCAGGATCTCTGCCAGAATTTCCTCCGAAATGGGCTTTTGGCAAAATCTCCGGTAAGTTCGTCTTTCTTTTAACAAATTCATCAGATCATTCATATGGATTTCCTCTGTTTTAGGATAAAACTCGTTTCATCACAATATACTCTTTTTCCTGTATTACCACAAATTTATTTTTGCTCCAGAACGCGAAGCTTTGCGGATTCCCATAGTCTACGCCCAGGCGGATTTCCCGATAGCCTGCGTTTTTCATTGCTTCCACTGCTTCCTGAATGATCTGTGTCCCGATTCCCTGGTTCTGATATGCCGTATCCATCATAAAAAATCCGATCCATACGATCTCTTCCGTCGGATATCCCAAAATCAGATCCATCACAGCAACCAGCGTATCCCCGTCAAACAATCCGATATACGCTTTATCCTCTTTGCTCTTTCCAGGCGGCAGCGCATTTCTATCATCCAGGATACTTTCTCTGGTTACAAATGGTTGATGAAATTCATAAAACAGTTTGTTTTTAGAACAAAGATCATAAATGATGTCCACATCTTCTGTTTCCAATGCTCTCACAAAAAAACGTTTCGATAACGCTTCCAGATCCATTTTGTTTTCTCCTTGTCCGTTTTCATCCTATTCCTCGCATCTTTCCATGCGAAGACTGCCTGTTGAAAGGCACAGGTGAACTTTTAATACCTATCATACAATACTGTGCAGCAAAAAACAATTTTCCCTTTTCTCTTTCTTCGCATTCTGTTACAATTCTGTTACAATTCAGTTATATCGTTATCGTTCACACTTATCTCTTTCGATCGCATATTTTGTGTTTACAAGAAAATTTGCTTTAAAGAGGGCATGTATAAGCCTCAGCTACCATCTGCTGTAAGGAGGGTCCCCATGAAAACTGTTGTTCTTTTATATCCAACAAGCTGTATTTATGAAATTGTCATTTTAAATTATTTCCTGCACTTTGCCGGCAAGGAAGTTTTGTTTGTATCTCCGGATGGAACTCCCATTACAGCGATGGAGGGTTATTCAATCAATGTTTCCGGTAAACTGACCGATATTGCTCCGGATGAAATAGAACTTGCGATCGTTCCAGGCGGAAATATCAAGGCAATTGACAATCCGATTGTATGGAACTGCTTAAAGGACATCAAATCAAGGGGCGGTATTCTCGCCGCCATCTGTGCCGGAGTTGATGTACTTGATCATGCCGGAATTCTGGACGGGGTTGTGTCTACACATTCTTCTGATCTCGACGTTGCGGTTACCGATCAGGTCATCACCTCCCGGGCGAATGGATATGTCGATTTTGCAATCGAAGTTGCAAAAAAGATGAATTTATTTCAGGATGAGGCAGATCTGCAGGAAACGATCGCATTCTGGAAAGACTACCGGAGGATGCAGTAACTCCGGCAGTCTTTTTCTGCGTTACCAGTATTTTTCTACATATTCTACGACCTCTTTTTCTGGCATAGAAAACTCTTTTCCGATCGTCTCAATGATTGCCTCCTTGTTGATCTGAAACTTTTTACAGGTTTTGACAGTTGCCCGAATTCCCTCTGTTCGCCCCTGCAGAACACCTTCCATTCTCAGCTCTTCCAGTGCTTTACACATAATCATTTGTCCTCCTTCTTTTTCTTCTGCTTCCAACGCCCGATCAATTAGACTTTGGGAGTTAGTAATCGTCCCAATGACAAGTCCAAGCTCTGATGGAATTTCTTTGTTCTCATAAATTGCATTTAAATTTTCATAATCCTTCTCGTAAATAAAACGGCTTGCCTCAAACACCGTATTTACATCAGGATTACGAAATTGCATCGGTTTACTCGTTCTTACTTGGAGCAGGTTCATGCTGTAATCCGATACCAGTGACTGTAATTTTTCCGGAATTTTCAACATGTCTTTTAAGCATCCCGGACCATCCCATTTTTCTTCTCCATAATAAACGCACAGGCTGATTACCGGATGCAGCCGGTCTGTTTTCTTAAAATTCGAAAGAAATTCATCGGATGAAACAAAATCTTTCTCCTGTCTGTTCTTAGCCGCAATTTCATGGTACTCTTTTAAATACGAAAAACAGTCACCAATCATATGCCGAAGCGACATCGCATAATGAATCCTCTCCTGATTTTCCAATCCCCAGAGTACAAAATCCACTCCGTAAGCCGTTTTCTTTACGACGTCCCAGACTTTTTGTACTGTCTCCGCATGCCCATTAAATTTCAATACAGACGAAACATCCGTATCAGCTTCCTTAAGATCTTCAGGTTTCAGCACCTGTTCTCCCTGAAACACCGCTGCATTGAATAATTCCGCAAAATGCGCGTTGTTTTTCCAGAAGTTTTTTAATACGACATCCGGCTTTATCTTGTTTTTTCTCGCTACGTTTCACACATCCTGTTTTGCAGGAGATACGATTTCCCGGTTGCAGGTTCCCCACGTCATCTGTAAAATCCCCCGCTTTTTCAATAAATGAAACTGATAGAAATTGGTTCAAAAGCATAGACTTCTGGAATAGAATAAGATTTCATAAAGATGCGCTAAAAGCG